>Ga0163144_10004357_pt1 | contig 31895 bp, 27 predicted proteins | sample OliLak19BULKMAT1_FD_123175 | JGI IMG/M metagenome (GOLD analysis project Ga0163144, IMG submission 123175) | Freshwater microbial mat bacterial communities from Lake Vanda, McMurdo Dry Valleys, Antarctica - Oligotrophic Lake LV.19.BULKMAT1 | ecosystem: Environmental > Aquatic > Freshwater >... | reverse complement strand
GAGCGGCTGGCCCAGCGTGAGATAATCCAGTCCGACCGAAGCGAGGGCCGCCAAGCGCCGATGAATCTCCGGAAATTCGATGAAGAGCGGAAGCGCGTCCGCCACACTCGATCCCAAAAGGTCGGCAACCGAGAGACCATTCCAGGCGATCGCCAGGACTTCCGGCTTGAATCGTCGTCCTTCGCAGACGGGACACGGGACAAATACGTCGGAAAGAAACTGCATTTCGACCCGTTCGTAACCGAGCCCCAGGCAATGGTCGCAGCGTCCATCCCCACTGTTGAACGAGAAGCTCGAGGGGCCAAACCCGCGTTCTCGCGCGGCTGGCTCTTTGGCATAGAGGTCCCGAATCAGCTCCCAAGCCTCGGTATAGAGCGCGGGGTTGGAACGAGGCGTCCGGGACAAGGGCGACTGGTCGACCAGAACGATATCCGAAAACGTCAACGGGCATTCCAGCCCCGAAATCAACGCAGGATCATCGGTCAGTTGGTGCCGGCGATTGAGCAGGCCCTGGTAAATCACGTTGTCGAGCAGGGTGGACTTGCCGGAACCCGAGACACCACTGAGGCAGACGAGTCGCTGCAGGGGTACGCTGACCGCAAGATTCCGCAGGTTGTGCTTGGTGACCCCGGTGAATCTTAAACGCGGATGGTCGGAGCCGATCGGACGGCGCCGCACCGGGAGCGGGATACTCCGTTTTCCCGTCAAATAGGCTCCGGTCAAGCTGGTGTCCGAAAGCAGAAGTTCCGGCAGACTGCCCTGAAACACCACCTGTCCTCCGCGACTGCCGGGTTCGGGTCCGATTTCAAGTACGTGATCGGCGGCCCGAATCATCGCCTCATCGTGCTCCACCACCACCACCGTGTTGCCAGCATCGGTCAATGAACGTACGATCGCGATCAGCCGGTCGATGTCGCGTGGATGCAGCCCGACACTGGGTTCATCGAGCACAAAGAGGGTATCCACCAACGACGTGCCGAGACAGGAGGTCAGGTTGACGCGTTGCACTTCGCCCCCGGAGAGAGTCTTGGAGGAACGATCGAGGGTGAGGTAACCAAGACCCACTTCCTCCAAATAGCGAAGTCGCGTGAGGATCGACTCGTAAGCGATCGACGCGCTGTGAGCCTCGCCCTGTCCGGAGTCGGCGAGACTGGCGGTGCGCACGCGTGCGAGCAGGTCGGTCACGGGGAGTTGGTAGAGTCCAGGCAGCGTCTGGCCCTGCCATTTCCAACAAAGCGCCTCGGGTTGGAGGCGGCTCCCGCCACACGCCGGGCATGGGTTGTAGGCCCGGAAGCGCGACAGGAAGACCCGCACATGCATCTTGTAGGTGCTCTTTTCCAGCCACCGGAAGAAACCCTTGAGTCCATACCAGGCCTTTGGCCAGTCGCGCCCCTCCTCGCCATAACCGGGCTCACCATCGATCACGAAGGAACGCTGTTCATCGGTGAGCGAGGCAAACGGTACATTCGTCGGGATTTTTCGTTTCCGAGTGAACGTCAGCAGATCTTTTTTCGATTCGCCGTAGACCTCGCCTTCCCAACACTTGATCGCGCCCTGTTCGATCGAAAGCGACGCGTCGGGAATGGCCAGTCGGTAGTCAATCTCGATGATGCGCCCGAAGCCGCGGCACTGGGGACAGGCCCCGAGCGGTGAATTGAAGGAGAACAACGCCGGACTCGCCGGACGAAATCGCCGTCCGGTCTTCGGCGAGTGCAGTCCGCGGGAAAAGTGTCCCACGTGCGCAAGGCTGGCGGCATCGATCAGCCGCAGTTCGCCCTGACCAAAATGAAGGGCAGCCTCGGCGGCCTCAAGGAATCGGCCCTTCTGGTCCGCGGTGAGGAGGATTCGATCCTGAGCCACATCCACCCAATCGACCGCGTTGAGCGGGACAGGGTTGGCCAGCAGGTCATCGACCCGGTGGACCGCCGGGGAGGCGTGATCGATGTTTGGAAGAATCACGCGCACATAGGACTGCCCCTTGAGATTGGTCAGAATTTCCGCCCACGTGAGATTGTCGGGCTTCTTCACCCGAAACGCGACGATCAGCGTCTGTCCCACGTGCTGCTCGAAGGCCTGGGTCCAGATCGTCTGCGGATTGTCGTCTTCCACCCGCTCGCCGGTTTCAGGATCGAAACACGCGGCGACGTGGGAAAACCAGACTTTGAAGAAGTCGGTCAACTCCGTCATGGTCCCGACGGTGGAGCGGGACGTCTTGACCGTGTTGGTTTGCTCGATCGCGATCGATGGCCGGATGTTTTCGATCGAGTCGACCTTGGGCTTGTCGAGCAGATCGAGAAACTGCCGGGTGTAGGCACTGAAGGTTTCGACATAGCGGCGCTGCCCTTCGGCGTGCAACGTATCGAAAACGAGCGACGACTTTCCTGAGCCGCTCAGTCCCGTGACGACGATGTAGCGGCCCAAAGGCAGATCGAGGTCGAAGCCCTTCAGGTTGTTTTGCCTCACCCCGCGCAGACGGATGCAGTCGGGAGCCGAGGCACAGCGGGCGGGAGGAACAGACGAAGAGGACAACGGAGCAGCGGAAGACACTCCGGTCACGAAGTGCACCGCGCGGAAAAACTCAACTGCGCGGCGGTGCAAAACTCCGAATCACCAGCCGCCCAGCGCTCTCGGATACTTACTTCCGCAAAGCCGGCTTCTGGCGAAGGCGGAATACCGGAACCGCCTCGGCCGCACGTAAAAGGGCCAAGGCTCGAGACTCGGCGGCGCGCATCCGACGTTTCTTCAGTGGCTTGAGATCGTCGTAGCCAACGAGGTGCAACCAGCCATGCACGACGTAGAGGGTCAGTTCCTCGGAGAAGTCCCGCTGGTGTTCGGCGGCGTACCGCTCCGCGGTATCGGCGGAAACGCAGATCTCCCCAGCGCTTCCGGCATCGGTGTCACCTTCGAAGGTTATCACGTCGGTGCAACTCGGGTCGTTGAGAAATTGCGCGTGGAGCGAGGCCAGCGCATCATCGGTGAGGAAAACGATCGATAGCTCACCCGTGGGAGCGGGTTCAGGGACCGCAGAGTTGTCGCGGGAAACCTTCAGCTGTTGCCGGGCCCGGGCGGCACCCGCGCGAGTAAGACGGGGCACATCGGCGGCAGTGAACCGAAAGCCGGTGTCGAGCACCTTGATCGCTCGAACGATCTCGCTTCGAACAATTCGCAGACCCGGGTGGAGGTTGGCAATCTCGACGGAACGCATGACCGAGGGCACCGACCTCAATCGATCAGTTCGCGGCGTTCTCTTCACGCACCTCGGCACCGCCGGACGTGACGACCGCAGGATAGGCCACGCGGCTATGCAGCATGTTGAGCAGGGTGAAATTGAAACTGTTCTTGATCTTGCTGATTTCCTCGAGCGTGAGCGGAGCCTCATCCAACTGGCCGTCAGCGATGCTTGCGCGGAAAATCTGCTCGATCAGCTCACCCAAGTGCTGCGGTGTGACTTTACGCATGGAACGTGAGGCCGCTTCACACATGTCAGCCAGGTGAATGATCGCACTCTCCTTGAACTGCGGCTTGGGCCCATCATAGCGGTAAGTGGTTTCGCAGACCCGGCCGTTTTCGGCACGGGACGTCGTTCCCTCCCGAAGATCGCCGGGGCCGCCCCGGGCAAACGGATTTCGAGTCAGTTCACTGATCGCTCGCTGGAAGAAGTAACGGATCAGCGTCGTCCCATGATGCTGCTGAATCACGTCGATCACGGCGCGGGGCAGCTTGTGTTTGATCGCAAGATCCACCCCGTCCTTGACGTGGGCTTTGATGATCAGGGCGGAGAGTGACGGATTGGCCTCGTCGTGAGGGTTGATCGACTCCCGCTGGTTCTCGGTAAAATAGTCCGGTTTGGTCGACTTGCCGATGTCGTGAAAGAGCGCGCAGACACGAGCGAGCAAGGGATTGGCACCGATGGCATTGGCCGCGTTTTCCGCCAACTGAGCGACCACCAAGGAGTGGTGATAGGACCCGGGAGCCTCCAGCTGCATCTGCCGCAGCAACGGATGGTTGAAGTCAGTCAACTCAAGCAGCGTGATATCGGTCGTGCGCCGGAAAAGCGCCTCGAGCACAGGCAACAGTCCCACCACCACCACGCCGGTGAGCAGACCGGTCGCTAGGCCCGCACCCATCTCCTTCAGCACCGTCCCCACGGGCAATTGGTCGACGACGCCGAACAACAAGGCGAAGCCGGCAACGGTGAGTCCGCCGAGGGTCGCAGCGCGAACCACCCGACCGCGTTTGCGACTCGAACGAGACGCGAAGATCGCGACCATCGAAGCGAGGAACGTCAGCACCAGCAGGTCGAGGCGATTTCCGTAGATCACCCCGGTGAAAATTGAGACCAGCAACGCCATGAAAATGGCTGAGCCGGCGTTGATCAGAATTGCAACCATCAGCGGAGCCAGAGCGGTCGGTGCAAGGTAGGGGAGCAGGGCACCCGCCTCGGGGTTCTCACTGAAGAAGGGTAAACCTCCCAACGAATAGGTCGCGCGCACCAAGGCCAGATTGACGACCACGGTCAGCGCCAGCAGGGCCAGTCGGCTATTGCTCTGGACCGTCTCGTTGTCCTCCATCCGCACGTAGAAAAGACTGGCAAGCACCATCGCTAGAACCAACAGGATCCGTCCGAAAAGCTGGAGTCCCTCGTTGAAACCCAGGTTGCGGTTTTCCATCATGAATTTGCGATGGGCTTCCAGCATTTCGAACTGCTCGGCGCTGACCTGAGCACCTTGTTCGACCATCGTTTGACCGCGTTGCACTGAGATCGTCGCCGGTCGCAGGGCCTTCAGGGCGTCCTCCTGAAGACGTTCGGTTGCGGCCCGGTCATAGATCAAATTCGGAGTGAGCCCGTTCTGGAAGATCCGGTAGAGCGCAAGGTGGGTCTCTTTGCCCATGCCCTCGGCGGCGAGATTGATCCGAAGAAACGTGTGAGCTTCCTCGAGCGACTGCACCGATCGCTGGGCGACCTCGCCACTCTGCTTGAGAATGCGAAAGACCGTCACCCGGCTTTCGGTTTCCCCTCCCAGCATCGTGCCGTCGTGCACACCCTCGGCATAAATCTCCCGCAGGATCACCAACGCACTCTCCATCAGTTTGTACCGGGTCTGGGCGTCACCCACGTCGAGGAGCATGGCGACGTGGTCGACGTTGACGCGGTAAGGGCCCTTTGGGTTGAAGGCGTCGACCAACGGTGTAAGCGCGGCGTTGCGGGAAACGCCGGAAGGGGCGTCCTTCTCGAATTTTTCGAGCCCAGCGTTCAACTCCCGGATATTGGTCTCAAATTGTCGCAGCGGTTCAAACTCAAGGCGATAGACCGGCGGCGTTCGATCGCGAATCTGCTCACTCTGCATTCGGGTCCGCTCCGTGCTCGCATAGGAAAACGGAGCACTGGCAACGACCCGGATCGAGGCGCGTTGGTTCGGTAGGAGAAAGAGGTCGGCAGCCGTTACGCCGACAAAACTCACCAGAACAATCGCCGCCACGGTCGCGACGAAAATCAACGAGGCGACCAAGCGGCTGGACTCCAAATACTCCACCTTCTCGGAGACCTTGGCGGACTTCCGCGTCCGGCGCAGACCACCCGCGCCACCACGCAGGAGCTTGAGTTGCTCGATCAGTGGCATTTCAAGAACGCAACAGCTGGAAACCGTAAATCATGCAAAACGCTCAAAAGTGGGAGGCAGAACATAATCCTCACACTTTTTCGTCCGTTTGGCCAATCGGGTTTTTGTAACGCTCATAGGCCTCGATAATCTTGAGCACCAAGGGGTGGCGGACCACGTCCGCCCCGCTGAAATAGTGGAAGTCCACGCCTTCGATTCCCCGCAGGATTCGCCCCACTTCCACCAGGCCGCTCTGTTTGCTGCGGGGAAGGTCGATCTGGGTCACGTCCCCGGTTATGACCATGCGCGAATCCTCCCCCAAGCGCGTCAGGAACATCATCATCTGTTCCGGGGTGGTGTTCTGCGCCTCATCGAGAATGATGAAGGAGTTGCTCAAGGTTCGACCCCGCATGTACGCGAGTGGGGCAATTTCGATCACCCCCTTTTCCGTCAGAACGGCGACATCCTTGGCATCAAGCATGTCATGCATCGCGTCGTAAAGCGGGCGGAGGTAGGGGAGGATCTTTTCCCGGAGATCGCCGGGAAGGAAACCCAAAGTCTCGCCAGCCTCAACCGCCGGGCGAGTCAGAATGATCCGCTGAACCTTGTTTTTCAGGAGAAGACTGATCGCATGCGCCACGGCGAGATAAGTCTTGCCCGTGCCCGCGGGTCCAATTCCGAAGACGACCGGATTTCGGATCATCGCCTGGAGGTAAATTTTCTGACCCAATGTTTTGGGCACGATACTCTTACGCTGTGTCGTAATAACCAGCGGTTCACCGAAAAGTTGCTCCAGTGCATCGACCTCACCCCGGGCCAGGGTTTCGACGATGCGGACAAAATCATTGGTCCTGATCGCAACCCCGTGGGTGCGCACATCGTTGAGAAAACCGAAAAGCATTTCGGTGCGCGCGATGTCGGCCTCGGAACCATCGATTTTCAGCCAGTCTTCGCGTGCGACCAATTGGACGCCCAAAGCCTTTTCCACCAAGGCGAGATTCTCCTCCCGTCCCGCGTAGAGCTGGTTTAAATGCCGGGGCGTGGGAAAACGAAGTGTGGTTGAAGCCATGCGCGCTTAATCGATTGTTTTCAAGAAGGTCGTTTCGAGACAAAATGCTTCGCAACATTTTCTGCAAAAAGAACATCCGCATCTACGCGTATTTAAGCCGACGTTTCGAGTTCGGCGACCACCGCGTTGAGCTTCAGCCAGGTGGCATCCAAGGCTTCCGGTAAAACCCGCGTCTGGCCGGTCACGGGCATGAAGTTGTTGTCTCCCGCCCAGCGTGGCACGAGGTGGCCGTGAAGGTGCTCGATGCTTCCGCCGGCCGCACGTCCCAGGTTAAAGCCGATGTTGAAGCCGTCCGGCCTCATCGCCCGCGAGAGCAATTTCTTCCCAAACACGACGGTGGCAAAAAGATCCGCGCTTTCAGGAGCCGTCAGGTCCTCGATGTCCGCCACGTCCCGAAACGGGATGACCAAGAGATGTCCCGGATTATAGGGGAAGCGGTTGAGCATCAGGTAGGAGAGGGGGGATCGATAGACGATCAAGGCCTTCCGATCATCTCCCATTCGGGGTAATTCACTGAACGGCCGTTGAGTCTCGGGGGGACGCGGAGCAGCAATGTACTCCATTCTCCAGTAAGCCTGTAGCGATGCGAAGGGAGACTCCATGCGTGTACCGACCAGTGGAGCCGGCCCGGACTCTGAAGTCAAAGCCGGCGAGTCGTTTCTCACCGCTTGCCGCGGACGGGAATTTTCGTGAAACTGGCGGATTCCCATGAGTCACACTCCTTTTGCACCTCCTCCAAGCCTCCCTGCGCGCCGCCGCGTCGTGATCACGGGAATTGGCGCCGTCACCCCCTTGGGGCTCAGCGCCGCCGAGACGTGGGAAGGTCTGGCCACCGGGCGTTCGGGCATTGGCCCGATCACGCGATTTGATGCCTCGCTCTGCTCCGCGCGCATCGCTGGCGAGGTCAGGGGGTTGGATCCGACCCGGCCGTTGAGCGCACCGCTCTATCCCCGGGGTCGGCAACGTGAGCCGGTCGGTGCCGCGTTTACCCCCAAGGACCTCAAGAAATTCGGTCGTTTCACCCATCTCGGCGTGACCGCCGCCACGGAGGCCTATGCCGACTCCGGACTCGACGCCCACCGCGATGACGTCTGTTCGGAGCGCGCGGGGGTCAACCTCGGCGTGGGCATCGGCGGTTTGCCGGAAATCGAGGCGATGCACGACGTCTACAAAGCGGGCGGTTTCAGGAAAATTTCCCCGTTCCTGATCATCCAGATCGCCCCCAACCTGCTCGCCGGGCAGACTTCGCTTCTGCTCAACTTTCGTGGACCGAACATGTCGGTCGCATCGGCCTGCGCGACGAGCGGTCACGCGCTTGGCGAATCCGCCGCGGCGATCGCCCGTGGGGACGTCGACGTGATGTTGGCCGGTGGTGCCGAATCCACCGTTTCGCCATTGGCCATCGGGGCGTTTGCCCAAATGCGGGCCTTGTCGACCCGCAACGATGCGCCGGAAAAGGCCTCGCGGCCCTATGATGCGGGGCGCGACGGCTTTGTTCTGGCCGAAGGCGCGGTCGTTTTCGTCCTCGAGGAATATGAGCACGCGCTGCGCCGGGGCGCGCGCATCTATGCGGAGCTGCGTGGTTATGGTGCCTCCGCGGATGCGTACCACCTCTCGTCACTCGCGGAAGGGGCCGAGGGATCCCAGCGTTCGATGCGCCGTGCCCTCGAGACCGCCGGACTCGCGGCCACCGAGATCGATTTTGTGTCGGCGCACGCGACCTCCACCCCTGGAGGCGATGGAGAGGAGGCCGCGGCGATTGCGACGGTGTTCGCCGAAAACAAAGGCTCGATGCATGTCAGTGCGACCAAGTCGATGGTGGGACATCTGCTGGGTGGCGCGGGTGCGATGGGCGTGTTTGCCGCGGTGTTGGCGATCCGGGATGGACTGATTCCCCCGACGATCAACCTTGAAGAAATCGACCCGGCGGTGGCGGCGCTTGGCCTGCAGATCGCGGCGAACACCGCGGTCCGGAAACCGGTGCGGGCCGCCTTGGCAAACAGCTTCGGCTTTGGAGGCACGAATGCCTCGATCGTGGTGGCGGCGATCTGAGCCCGATCGACGTCGGAAGCGTCACCCCTTGCCCTTGCCCTGGTCCTTGTTGGCCAAGGCAATCAAGGCCTCGCGGGCCGCGGCCTCCTCGGCGATCTTCTTGGACGTGCCGCGCCCTCGGCCGAGCGCCTCCTCCTTCAAGTGGACCACCACCTCGTAGTTCCGTTCGTGGTCCTTGCCGAGGATGGCAACCACCTCGTACCGCAGGGCATCGTTGCCGTGGACCGCCTGCACCTGCTCTTGCAAACGCCCCTTCGGATTCTCCGCGGTTTCCATGGCGGCGAGACGGGCACCGATGTCCCCGTACCAACCGAGAAGTGACTTGCGGGTGGTTTCGAGGTCGCTGTCCCGATAGATCGCGCCAATCACGGCCTCCATGGCATCCTCCAGGGCCGCCCCGCGGGAACGCCCGCCGGTCGACTCCTCGCCTCCACCGAGGCGCAACCGCCCGTCGAGTCCAAAGTCCCGCGCGAGCTGCGCCAGAAAAGTCCCCTTCGTCAGGGCGGCCCGCCGCTTGGTCAGATTGCCCTCCCGATCGTCCGGATAAAGCTGATACAGGGCGTCGGTCAGGATCAGGTGAAGCACGGCGTCACCGAGGAACTCGAGCCGCTGGTTGCTCACCGTGACCTGCGGGTTGTCCTGGAGGAACGACGGGTGGGTCAACGCCTCGATCAAGTACGCGGGGTTCCTGAAGACGTGGCCCAACCGATGCTGGAGCGCCTGAAGGTCCGCGGTCATGAGCTGGCGCTGGTGTAACGCCGCAGCCCGCGATGGAAAACGGTGATCGCGATCGTCAGCCAGAGGGCCGCGGCGCCAATCAGCCAAAGGGTGTCGCCCAGTTGGATGCCGTGCAGGAGCGTGCGCGAGGGCACGTTGGTCACGATGACCACCGGCAACGTGTAGACGAAGACCACCGAGGCGACCCCGCGCATGGCCTCGCGCGGGAGGCGGGAGAACTCGTTCAGGCCGAAATAACCGCCCTCGATTCCCTTCGCACTCTGCAGCCAGAAGACCAGGGAGATGAAGAACAGCAGCGTCGCGTAGTGAATCCCCAATCCGCAAAGAATGAACAGGGCATAGATCGCGATCTGCGCGAAGGAAGGATCGAGTCCCAGCTGGCGGCACGCGTAAACGATCACGCCGATCGCGATCGGCACATTGATGAACCCGTCCAAGTCGAGCTTGCGGGTCGACACCATGAAGAGAAGGCGACCGGGCTGGGCGACGAAAAAGTCGAGCGCCCCGGAACGAACGTTGCGGCCCAGCTCGAAAAGATTGGTCCAGAAGAATCCCATCAGCAGGCGCTGAATCAGCAGCGACGTGCCCACCAGCAGGGTCATTTCCCACTGGTTCCATCCGGCAATGCTGTCGGTGTGCTGGTAGATCACGCCGATCAGCCCCAGATTGACCGCCATCCAGAACAGTTCGACCATCGACCACATGATGAAGTCGCCGCGGAACATCATCGTGCGCACCACAGAGTAGCGGGCGCAGGCGAGCCAGATCCGGACGTATTGGGCGAAGGACATGGATATTCAGCCCCCCACTGCGGTGTGGCGCCGCAGTCCCCGGACCCAGAGGAGCTGGGCAACCCCATAGAGTGCGAAAACCCAGAAAAACTGAATGCAGAGCCCACGAATCGCCTCATCGGGACCGGGGATGCGTCCGGTCAGGAGCGCAGCCGGAAAATACATCTGATAGTAATATGGCAGGTATGAGGAGATCTCGTAGAGCCAGCGCGGCAGGAGATCGAGCGGGAAGACCTGCCCGCCGAACACGGTCTCGATCGCGAGCGAGAGGATGACGAAGGACTGGATCTCAAGGAACCAGAACGTCAGCATGCCGAAGCAATACGCCAGGGTGAACTGGATACACGCCGACATGATCAACGCCGGGATCGCTGCGACGTAAGTCCAGGATTCCTGCGGCAGTGACATGAAGGGAAGCAGCAGGGGCGACGCGATCAGGATCGGCAGCAGCGCGAGTGTGCCTGAAACCAGCCGGGCCGCCGCAAAGATGCTGAAACGGTAGGCGAAGTAGTTGATCGGCTTGAGCAGAAACTGGTTGATCAGGCCGTTGCGGATCTCCTCGGACACCTCGTAGTCCTCGTTCATCGCGCTGATGAAGAACTGGAGCACGAGCATGACGATGAAGTAGGTCAGTGTCTGGCGCAGGTCGAAGCCGGCGACGCTGTCCTTGCCGGCGAAGGCAGCCCCCCAGAGAATGAAGACGTAGGCCAGGTGAACGAGGGAGAAGCTCGCCCGCACGGCAAAGTTCCACCGGTAGACCAGATTGCTCTGCAGACCGATGAGGAACGAATGGCGGTACTTGGCAAACGACATGATGGTTCCGACCCGCTCAATCCGTGTCTTTCAGTCGAAACCGGGCGATGACTTCCTTGGCGAGATTCTTGTAGGCGGTGGCTCCGGGAGAAAGCGGATCGTAGGCGAAGATCGTCTTGCCGAAACTCGGCGCCTCGCTGAGCCGTACGGTCCGGGGAATCACCGAATTGAAGATCTTGTCGGGCAGGTGCTTTTTGACCTCATCGACCACCTGACGCGAAAGATTCGTCCGGATGTCGAACATGGTCATGACCACACCGCCCAGATCGAGCGAGGAATTGACCCCCGCCTGCTTGATCCGCTCCACGTTTCGCAAGATCTGGCCAAGCCCCTCGAGAGCGAGGTACTCGCACTGAAGTGCGATCAGGAGGAAATCGGCCGCTGCGAGACTGTTCATCGAGAGCATGCCCATGGAAGGAGGGCAGTCGATGATGATGGCGCGGTAGCCACCGCTCGCGCGCACCGGCGCAAGCACGGTGCGAAGCTTGTTCAGGTAGTTTTCCGAGGTCGCGATTTCGATCTCCGCGGCCGCCAGATCCTCCTCGCTCGGAATCAGGGCGAGGTGCTCATACGGCGTGGGCACGATCATCTCCAGCGCCGTGCCTTCGCCACGCAGCGGACCGTAAAGGCTGCGGCCCTCCTGTTTTTCCACGCCAACCGCACTGGTCGCATTGGCCTGCGGGTCGAGGTCGATCAACAGGGTGTGGATCTTTTTCTCGGCCAGCGCCGCAGCCAGGTTGACCGCGGTGGTGGTTTTGCCGACGCCGCCCTTTTGGTTGGCGATGGTGAAGACGATGGAACGCATGGAGGAGAAAGGAGAAAGAAACGGGCGACCAGCAATGGCAGCAAGCCGCCCGTCTTGTCGACACGGCAATGAGCCTGCCCATTCCGTGGGCGAGCGTTCAGCCTTTGACCGCCCCGCTGGTCAAACCCGAGATGAACTCCTTCTGCAACAACAGGAAAAGGCACATGACGGGCGCGATCGAGATCAAGGTTCCAGCCATGATCAGTCCATAGTCGGAGCCATAAATTCCCCGCAGATTGTTGATCGCGACCGATAGTGGAAAGAGCTCCGGCGATTGCAGGACCACCTGGGGAGAGATGAAATTGTTCCAGACTCCGAGAAAGGTGATCATCAGAAACGCCCCTGTCATGGGTCGGACAAGGGGGATCACCAAGGTGAAGAAGATGCGGATTTCCCCCGCGCCGTCGATTCGGGCCGATTCGATCAATTCGCCGGGAACACTGTTCAGCATGGCCTGACGGAAGAGAAACACGCCAAATGCCGGGGCCATTGCTGGAAGAAACAGACCCGCGTAGCTGTCCAGCAGTCCGAGTTGAAACAACAACTGATAGCCCGGCGCCAACAGCAGGGGAGCGGGAATGATCAACGCGGAGAGAACCAGCGTCGTCAGCCACTCACGGGCGGGAAAAGGGAACTTTGCCAGCGCGTAACCGCCCATGGCCGCGGACAGGGTCGCCCCCAGACTGGTCACCGAGGCGAGGAAGAACGAATTGAGCATCGCTCGAGGGACACCATGCTCCAGCCAGAGGCGACGGTAGTTGTCCAGAGTCAGCCGATCCCAAGCGACGCCGAAGAGGCCGTCCCCTGCAGGCAGAAACAGGGAGTTGAAAAAGTCGAACTTCGTCTTGAACGAGGACGTCAACATCCAGGCAAACGGGACCAGCGTGAGCACGGCAAAGCCGATCAACAGAGTGTAGACGACCAACAGGGCGAGTGTGCGGGGGCTCATCGTCGGATTGCGGGGCTCACTCCCGGCGTCGCATGGTGCGGCGGTGAAGCAAGGCGATGCCCGCGAGCGCGAGGGCGATGACCCAGCCGACGGCGCTGGCATAACCAAGGTCGCCGGTGAGGAATCCCGTCTGGTAAAGGTACATCACGAGCGTCAGACCACGATTGTCGGGCCCGGCGGTGTTGTTCAGCAGCACCCAGGGCAGTTCGAAGAGCTGAAAGCTGCCGATGATCGACATCAGGACAACCAAACCAGCCACCGGCAGGATTTCGGGCAGGACAATGTGCCGGAAACGCTGCCAGGCGTTGGCACCATCGATGCTGGCCGCCTCCACCAGGTCTCGCGAAACCGACTGCAGCGCCGCCAGGAAGTACACCATGTTGAGCCCGATATAAAGCCACAGCGCGGCGAGGATCAGGGAAATGAGCACGTAATTCTGCAGCCAGGCGAACTCCGGATCAAATGAGGCGATGAGAGCGTGGAGCGTGTAATTGACCAGCCCCGTGCGCTTCTCGAAAACGAGCGCGAAAAGCATGCCGACAAAGACGAGCCCGACCAGTGACGGAGAAAAGAAGACCAGACGAAAGAACGCCCGGCCGCGAATTCCGGAGCGATTGAGCAAAAGGGCCAGACCCAGCGCGAGCGGCAGCTGCAGGAAAATCGACCCGCAGGTAAACAAGGCGGTGTTGCGCGCCGCCTTCCAGAACAGCGGGTCGCGGAGCATGAACTCGAAATTGTCGAATCCGACAAACTCGGTCGTACCGGGACCGTAGGTTTGCTGGAACGAAAGGACGAGAGAGCGACCCAGCGGCCAAAGCGTGAAGACGCAGAAGACGGCCAGGAACGGGGCGATGAAAAACCACGGGGCCCAGGCGGGAAACGCCCGGATCGAAACCCGCGGAAGAGCGTGGCGGGACGTTCTCATCGATGAAGAAAGCGGTTGCGACTGATCTGGCGCTCCAGTTCGACCTGGCCGATTTTCAGCAACCGGAGCGCCTCCGGTTTGAGTTCCTCCACCGTGTAGCGCCGTTCCCGGTCCGCGTATCCGTGCAACGCCACCAAGGCGGCCACCAACTTGTCGAGCGCCAGTCCACCGTAGGGCGATGCCGGGCGGGCGGGAACGTGCGGGGCCTGCTCGATCAGCAAGGTTCCCAGCGGCTGCCCTGAGAAAAAGGGGTCCGGACGGTGGAAAACGGGACGCGACCAGTGGGTCTTGACGGGCGTGAGAATGCCCACGCCTTCAAAGAGTGCATCCGCCAGTTCCGGCGCCAAATAGAGTCGCTTGGCAAAGGCCCAGGCGGCCTCGAAATCAGGCGCGGCCCGCGTGACCCCCAGCATGGTGCCGCCCCAGACGGTGGTGCGCCTGCCTCCCTTCTCCCATGCCGGCACCGGCAACAGTTTGAGTTTTCCCGAAAGACCTGGAAGTTCACGCTTCCACTGTCCGGTCATCCAATCGGGAATCAGGCTGGCCACGACCACCCCTTCGAGACGCATCCGATGTCCGGAGGCGCTGAACTCCGGTGCCTCGGTACACATCCGCTTCGGACCGGCAAACCAGGTCGTCAGTGTCGCCAGAACCTCGACGTTTCTTTCCAACGTCAGGCACGGCTGTTCTTGCTCATCGAACAGCCGGCCACCCGCCTGGAGCAGGAGCATCTCCGCAAACGGACCATTGGTCGACCACCCGCCCAACAAATACCGGTCCGTCCGTCCGTCTCCGTCAAAGTCCTGCATCAGGGGTCGCAGTAGCCGAAAAAAATCGTCCCACGTTTCCACCTGATTCATGTCGATGCCGGCGGCCTCGACCAAATCCGCCCGGTAAGCGAGGAGGACCGGGTGCACATCGTGGGGCAGGCCAAAAATCCGGCCCCGGGAAGTCCAGAGGGTGAACGAAGGCGCGTTAATCTGCTCCATCAGGCCCTCCGCCTTGAGTCGATCCGTCAAATCAACAAAACCCACCCGGTCCAAGGGCCCGGCAAAGCTGCGGGCCGCGACCATGCGTTCGGCTTCAATCAAATCGGCGACCGGGGTGCCGGACATGAAACCCGAAAGCATCCGGCGCTCGAGCGCGTAGAACTGAATCAGCTTGAGATCGACCGGACGGTCCGGATGGGTCTGGTTCCAATCCTGAACGATCGGGGTATAGGTTCTCGCATGATTTTGATCGAAGACCCATAACGGCATGCCCTCGCGCGGCTTCACCGGCGCGAGCGCCACGAGCAGCGACGACAGAACCGCCACTAGCAAAATTACCCAAGCACCGGGGGAAAGAAACGAGAGCTTGGCGAAACGCTTGGGGAACATGCTCGCGCCGAGCAAGCAACGCCGGCAATGGACAGGCAAATCCAATCTCAAGCTGCGGGTGTTCCGCAGTGAGCTTCCCCGTCGCGATCGCCGGCGTCGCTCCACGCCGTCATGCCAAAACACCGGTTCGATCAGACCATCGTCGACCCAGCGGGGGAAAGACTCTGTCCTCGACAACCCCCCCGGGCACAGGCGACACTCCGCCTCCGCGATTGACCTGCAATCGGATGCAGGCGGGCGTGATCGTCCAGCGATCCTTCCGCTTTTCCTCCGGCGGCAGCCGAGTGCACCAACCCCGAAAACCGATGAAGATTGTCCATGCCGCCAGTGAAGTTTTCCCTTTCGTCAAAACCGGCGGACTCGCCGATGCCGTCGGAGCGCTCGCGGGGACCTTCGCCGATCGGGGACATGAGGTGTCGGTTTTCCTGCCCGGCTATCGGTTGGCTCTCGAACATCCCAGTGCCAGCGGCGCGGAACGGAAATTGAGACTGAAGATCGAGATGGGCGACCGATTCGCCTCAAGCGACGTTTATGTTCTTTCGCCCAAAAAGAATCTGACCGTCTACTTCATCTGCCGGGAGGAGTTCTTCGACCGACGCGGGATCTACGGCAACGGCGAGCGCGATTACGAAGACAATGACAACCGCTACATCTACTTTGCGAAGGCCGTGGTCGAGACGCTGCGCCTCCTGGAATTCAAGGCCGACATCGTGCACGCGCACGATTGGCCCACCGGGCTGCTTCCGATTCTTCTGCGTTATGCGGAACGGCGTCATGGAGTCACCCTCGCCCTGAAGACCGTCTTCACGATTCACAATATCGCCTTCCAAGGGGTCTTCACCATGAAGTCGTTTCCGCGCACCAATCTGCCAGACGAACTCATGGGAATCGACGGTCTCGAGTTCTACGGCCAGATGAGTTTCATGAAGGGCGGCCTGCTTTTCGCGGACCACATCACCACGGTCAGCCCGCAGTACGCGAAAGAGATTCAAACGCCGGATTTTGGCTGCGGCCTCGATGGCGTGATTCAATCCCGCGCGAGCGATCTTGTCGGCTTGTTGAACGGAATCGACACCGCGGTCTGGAATCCCGCGACGGATCCGTCACTCCCGGAACATTTTTCAGCGGACAACCTGACCGGCAAGGCGGGCTGCCGCGCGGAGCTGCTCAAACAGATGGGATTGTCCCCGGACTTTAGGGGCCCGGTGTTCGGTGTCGTGGCGCGACTGACGGAGCAGAAGGGCATTGCGCTGCTGCTCGCAAACCGGGGGTTCTTTGTGACGAACTCCGTCGCGTTGGTCGTACTCGGCAAGGGTGAAGCCCGCTTCGAGAAGGCCCTGCATGAACTGGCCGCGGAAATTCCGGGCCGGATCGCGATGACCGTGCGACTGGATGAATCCATGAGTCACTTGGTCGAGGCGGGGGCCGATTTCTTTCTCATGCCCTCGCTCTTTGAGCCTTGCGGTCTGAATCAGATGTATTCGCAAGCCTATGGCACGGTGCCGTTGGTCACGCGAGTCGGTGGGCTGGTTGACACGGTGATCGATGCCGATGAGCTCCCGCAAACGGGCACTGGACTGATGTTTCCCCCGACGCCGGAAGGACTCGGCGACGGTCTGAAACGAGCGATTGCACTCTATGCCGACCGACCACGCTACTTGGCGGTGCAACAGCGGGGAATGCGTCGGGATTTCAGTTGGACGCAGGCAGCCGAAGCGTACGAAACGCTCTACCAGGGAACTCTTTAATCAGAAAGTCGGTGAGGTCTAAGGCGCGTTTGGATCCACTTCGATCCGTCCCGCGCGCTTGCATGCATCGCGCTTGTCCACACCTGTAGTCCATGGCCGTTTCGCCCACGCTTCTCTGGTTTAGGCAGGACTTGCGACTGTCGGATAACGCGGCCCTCGCGGCCGCATACGGGCGGGGCGGTCCGGTCGTGCCGGTCTATATTCTCGACACCGCAGGCGATGGGAGTTGGGCGCCCGGCGGCGCGTCCCGATGGTGGCTGCATCACGCTTTGGAGGCGTTGGCCGCCCGTTTGGCCGAGCGGGGGTCGCGCCTGATCCTTGCCACGGGACAATCGCAACACGTGTTGGCGGCCCTGATTCGCACCACCGGTGCCGGCGCGGTGTATTGGAATCGTCGCTATGAGCCGGCGACGATCGCCCGGGATTCCCTGATCAAGACCGCGCTGGACGCCGAGGGCGTTGAGGCGAGGAGTTTCAACAGCGCCCTGCTCTTCGAGCCGCACACGATCGCGAACAAGCGGGGCAATCCCTTTCAGGTTTTTACTCCCTTCTGGCGTCACTGCCTGAGTCTCCCCATGCCGGAACCGGTGAGTGTATCCCCCGGGCGCCTGTCCGCGCCATCCAACTGGCCGGACTCCGTGCCGCTCGAGGCTCTGGAACTGCAGCCGAAGATCCCGTGGGATCGCTCTTTCCACGGTGCCTGGACGCCGGGCGAATCCGGGGCAATGATTCGGCTCAAGGCGTTTCTCAAGGACGCGGTCGACCGTTACGCGGAGGACCGCAACGTTCCGGGCGTGGAGGGGGTTTCCCGGCTTTCGCCGCATCTGCATTCTGGCGAAATCGGTCCGCGGCAGATCTGGGCGGCCGCCCGGGAACTGGCCGACGAGTCCGGAGTGTTCCCCTCCAGTCGCGGAGTTTCCAAGTTTCTCGCCGAAGTCGGCTGGCGGGAATTCGCGCATCACCTCCTCTTCCACTTTCCGCGCACCCCGGAAGCGCCGCTCCGCGCGGAGTTCGCCCATTTCCCCTGGGCCGATGATCCCGGCGGCCGACTGCTCGCGGCGTGGCAACGCGGGAGGACCGGCTATCCGATTGTCGATGCCGGGCTCCGACAACTTTGGGCCATCGGATGGATGCACAACCGCGTCCGGATGGTGGTGGCGTCGTTCCTCGTCAAGCACCTCCGGCTCTCCTGGACTCACGGGGCGGCGTGGTTCTGGGACACCCTGGTCGACGCCGATCTGGCCAGCAACACGCTCGGCTGGCAATGGAGCGCCGGCTGCGGAGCGGACGCCGCCCCGTACTTCCGGATCTTCGCGCCGGTCCTGCAGGGCGGGAAATTTGATCCGCAGGGTCACTACGTTCGGAAATGGGTGCCCGAACTTGCCCGCCTGCCCAACGATGTGATCCACCAGCCATGGGAGGCGCCCCCCTCCGTCCTCGCGCGGGCCGGCGTCATTCTCGGAACGACCTACCCGAAGCCGGTCGTCGACCATGCGACGGCCCGGGCGGAGGCCCTGGCCGCCTTCAAGTCGCTGCGGGCAGGAGACGCCCAACCATGAACAACGGGGAAACTACATCCGACGACGGCGTCCAGCACTTGAGACGAGTGGTCCGAATCGAACGGCCCGCTGCGACGGTTTTTGCCTGGCACGAGCTACCCGGGGCCTTCGAGCGCATGGCGCCGCCCTGGGCGCGAGTCGACAAATTGACCCATGTCGGCGGCATCCGGAACGGGGCTCGCCTGCGGATGCGGCAACATTCGGGGTGGCTGCGCCTTCTCTGGGAGGTGGAGCACACCGATTTTGTCGAGGGCCGCCAATTTCGCGATGTTGCCCGGCGCTCGCCTTTCCGCGAGTGGGACCATCTGCATCGCGTCGAGCCTCAAGGCGAGAAGGCGTGCCTTTGGATCGACGAGGTGCGTTACCGACTGCCCGCCGGCAGCCTCGGTCGGGCGCTGCTCGGCCGGAGGATTCGCGGCGAACTGGAGCGCCTCTTCACCTACCGACACGCCATCCTCAAAGCCGACCTGGAGCGCGCGCCGGTTTTCAACCCCCAGCGAATCCTCGTGGCCGGTGCATCGGGATTGATTGGGAAATCGCTGGTGGCCTACCTGACGACCCAGGGCCACGACGTTTTGCGGCTGGTCCGGCACCCGGCGGTTGGACCCGACGAGCTGACCTGGAACCCCAATCTTGCTTTTCTCCAAGCGGGCCCGCTCGACGGGATCGATGCCGTCGTCAACCTCTCGGGAGCGAACATCGCCGATCGCCGCTGGAGCGACCGTCGACGGGATGCGATCATTCACAGCCGTCGGATGGCCACCCGGACCTTGGTCAACGCCTTCAAGGAGATGCGTTGCCGGCCCAAGGTCTTCATCTCGGGATCGGCCGTCGGGTACTACGGTGAGGGTGGAGACCGCCTGCTGCGTGAAGACTGCCCGGCGGGTGAGGGGTTTCTCGCCGAAGTCTGTACATCCTGGGAGGAAGAGGCGATGCGCGCGGAAACCTTCGGTGTCCGAACTGCGGTGATCCGAACCGGAGTGGTCCTGACGCCCGCCGGAGGCGCGCTGGCCAAGATGCTGCCTTTGTTCCGCCTGGGACTTGGCGGCCCGATCGGTGGTGGGCGATCCTGGATGAGTTGGATCTCGGCGGAGGATCATGTCGCCGCCGTCCTGCATGCCATCGCGTCACCCCGGATGAGCGGACCGTACAATTTCGTCGCGCCCGAGCCCGTAACCAACGCGGAGTTCACCGCGACGCTGGGGTCGGTTCTCAAGCGTCCGGCTTTTCTCCCGGTGCCCGCCGCCGCCTTGCGCGCGGTCTTTGGACAGATGGCCGATGAGACCCTGCTTTCCAGCCAGCGGGCCATTCCGGAACGGCTGCTCGCGGCGGGCTACGCGTTTCGCCATCCACGCCTCGAACCGGCGCTCCGTCACGTGTTGGGACTCGCGTCACCCATCCCAAACCCATGAAGCATACGATCGCCATCATCGGTGCCGGACTTTCCGGGCTTCTGGCCGCACGCACGCTTGCGACACGGGGCGCCCGCGTGGTTGTCCTTGAAAAGAGCCGAGGTGTCGGTGGTCGCATGGCGACCAAGCGGGTGGGGGATGCGGTGTTTGATCACGGAGCCCAGTTCTTTACTGCACGAAACGACGTTTTCGCCGCGGAAGTCCGCCGGTGGGAGGTCGCCGGGCTGGCCCAACTCTGGCCCGACTCCGAACACCGCTGGACAGGACGTCCTACGATGACAGCGATCAGCAAGCATCTCGCGAGCGGGCTCACAATCCAACGCGAACATAAGGTCACGGCCGCTCGTCGGCACGAGTGCGGTTGTTGGGAACTCGACATCGAAAACCATGGCATGCTCCGCGCCGAGCGATTGATTTTGACTTCGCCCGTGCCTCAGTCGCTGGCCTTGCTGGACGCGGGTGGGGTGGTCTTGCCAGAACCTGCGGGAGCGGTCCTACGTTCCATCACCTACCATCCGTGCCTGGCCCTGCTGGTCGTCCTCGATGGACCAAGCGATCTGCCGACGGAGGGAGTGGCGGCCAAAGTCGGCCCCCTGCGATGGGCGGCGGATGGAACGAAAAAGGGGATTTCGTCTCAGGTGCCAGCGGCGGTCACCCTGCATGCGAGTGCCGATTTTTCGGCCGAACACTACGGGAGGCCCGAGGCGGAAGTGACCGCGTTGCTGCTGGCCGCGGCCCGTCCGTGGCTCGGAAAGAGTGGCGTCGTCAGCACCACCTTGCACCGTTGGAAGTTCAGCGAGCCGCGTTCGGAGTTTGGTGCGGACTGCCTCTGGATTCCTGATCTGACCCTCGGATTCGCGGGCGACGCCTTCGGGAGCGCCCGCGTTGAAGGGGCAGCGTTGTCCGGTCTGGCGATCGGCGAGGCGGTCGCGAAACATCTGACTCCCTGAGTGGGCAGGCGTTTGGCTTGACTGATTCGTCGTCGATCCGAAAGCGTCAACCCATGTCGAGTGCCATCATCCCATCCATCGCCGCTGCCATCGGTCACACCCCGCTGATCAAGCTAAACCGCATCGCTGAGGGCGCGGGGGCGACGATCTATCTGAAGGCGGAGTTCCTCAACCCCCTTTCAAGCGTCAAGGACCGCATCGGACTGGCCATGATCGAGGCGGCCGAACGCGACGGAAAGATTCGCGCGGATACCGTCGTGATCGAACCGACCTCGGGAAACACGGGGATCGCGCTCGCTTTCGTGTGTGCCACCCGCAGCTACAAATTGATCCTGACGATGCCGGAAACGATGTCGATCGAGCGTCGCGTGCTCCTGCGCATGCTCGGCGCCGAAATCGTCCTGACTCCCGGGGCGGAAGGCATGCCGGGTGCGATCCGGAAAGCCCATGAGCTGGTGGCGGAACACGGCGCGAACGGGTTCATGCCCCAGCAGTTTGAAAACCCCGCCAACCCCGAGGTGCATCGCCGCACGACCGCGGAGGAAATTTGGACCGCCACCGGTGGAACCATCGACGCGTTCGTCGCCGGCGTCGGAACCGGTGGAACCATCACCGGCGTATCCGAAGTGATCAAGGCGCGGCGATCGTTGCGAACCTTCGCCGTCGAACCCGCGGCCTCACCGGTCCTCTCCGGTGGCCGACCCGGGCGTCATCGCATTCAAGGAATCGGCGCCGGTTTCATCCCGAAAAATTGCAATACGGCGATCATCGACGAGGTGATTCAAGTGAGTGACGACGATGCGTTTGATACCGCCCGACGGTTGGCGGTGCTCGATGGGATTCTGGGCGGCATTTCCACCGGTGCCAATGTCTGGGCGGCGCTGCAAGTGGCCCGCCGACCAGAATTCGCCGGCAAAACGATCGTGACCGTGGGTTGCAGCTTCGGGGAGCGATACCTGTCAACCGCCCTCGCGGAGAAGGCGCGCCAAGAAGTGACGGTCTAGTCCAGACGGCTCACCCACGGAAAGACCGGTGGCCGCGCCGGGCTAGGGAATTTTATCCCGTCATCCGGGCAGGCTCGGGGCGATCGGCAGGGAGAGAAGAGGATTGGGGCGGGAGACTGCGGCCGGATACCTGAGGCGAAGGAGATCGCAAACCGGTGGATCGCTCCACTGGGCGAATGCCCGGGAGATCCGATACTATCTGGTGTATGAGGACCACCGGATTTCGCCATGTGCGCACGCTGATCGTATTGGCGGCATCTCTGGCGTTTGCGCGAGGTGCCGAAACGCCCGCAAGCGTGGTTGAAGGGGGAGTGGCGGCCGTGCTGCGGGACGCGCACATGCTGGCGACGCGACATGACGGGGCCCAAGTACTCAGGGTTTCAGGACAATCCATGCTCCCCTTCTTTGGCGACGGCGCCGTTTTGGTGATGAAGCCGATTTCCGCGGCCGAACTTCGACCCGGCATGGTCGTGGTCTACGAGAACCGCTTTGGGGAGACCGTCGCCCACCGGGTGCTTTCAGCGATCGAGGGAGGCTGGCGCGTCCACGGCTACAATAACGACCGTGCGGACAGCACACGGGTCGATCAGAGCAATCTGCGGGGGGTCGTTTACGCGATCTTTCACCCTCGTCGCAGTCAGGGCCTCGTGACGGACGAGACCACCGTCAATCTCGTTCGCTCGACCGCCAGCGTTCTCGCGGCGCCAGCCCGATAGTCGACCGAACGAATCGGAGCTGCCGCTTGATCCGCGCTCTCAGGAACAAGAGCCATGGGGGGTGGACCGCGATTGAGGCGCCCCTTGCGCAAGCATTTAGCTTTAGCCGGGATAATGCCCCTCGCAGAGGAGAACGATCAGAGTCCTAAGAAATCGTTTTCCTTCCCCTGCGGGATGCTCCACGGTCGCGGGTTCTAAGCCACCGGTCCATGAACACCAACGTCACTTCCCTGATTCCGCATCGTCCGCCGTTTCTGTTCGTCGATGACATCGTTTCCGAGACACCTGAAGGTCTGGTAGCGCGCCGTACGTGGCGGGCGGATGAAACGTTTTACGAGGGGCATTACCCCGGTGCGCCCATCACCCCGGGAGTACTGCTTTGTGAGGCCGTGTTTCAAACCGGTGCCCTCTACCTCGCGAAGAAGGCTGCCGGAACCCATCTGGGGTCAGGAGTTCCCCTGCTGGCCAAGATCAGCGACGTACGGTTTCGCAATCCGATTTATCCCGGGGATACGGTGCTGATCGAGGTGAAAAAAAAGGAGGAGATCGGAGGGTTCACCCTGATGAGCGGTGCGATGAAGAAAGCGGATGGCACGCGGGTTCTGACGGTCGATTTTGCGGTGGTGTGGAAAGTACCAGCCGCTCCCACAGAAGCCCGGCCGTCACCGACCGCCGGCTGAGCCGGGAGTAACGCAAATCCGAGCTGCCTTCGATTTTACCTTGGCGCATGGCTGACTTCCTCAATTTCTCCGGAAAAAACATCCTCGTCACAGGGGTGGCCAATCGAAAGAGCGTGGCTTGGTTCGTGGCCAAAGCGCTCGAAGAGCAAGGTGCCCGGGTGATCTACAGCGTGCGAAGTGAGGCGCGTCGGAAATCGCTCGAAACCCTGTTGGCGGGCAAACCGGTCTTCCTCTGTGATGTTGAGCAGGAAGGAGCGGCGATCCGCCTGGCAAACGAGGTCGTGGCGGCCGGCCTTGGCCCCCTGCACGGACTTGTTCATTCCATCGCTTTCGCCAACTACTCCGAGGGATTCAAACCCTTCCATGAAACCAAGAGGGCCGATTTCCTCCAGGCCACCGCCGTCTCGGCGTTCTCCCTGGTTGAACTGGCCCAGGCCTTTCAACCGCACTTTCATCCTCAGGCATCCGTCGTGACGATCGGCATTTCGTCACTGCTCGTCACACCGGACAACTATGGCTACATGGGCCCGATCAAGGCGGCGCTGGAGTCGGCCGCCCGCTTCCTTGCCAAGTCCTTGAGCGCGACCTCCGAAGTCCGCTTCAACGTCGTTGGAGCTGGTCCCCTCAAGACCAGCGCCTCGGCCGGGATTCCGGGCTACCTCGAGAGCTATCTCTATGCGGAAAAACTGACGTTCCGCAAACGTGCACTCTCGACCGGCGAAGTCGCCAACGCGGCGCTCTTTCTGCTGAGTGAGCGCAGCAGCGGTATCAACGGGACGACCCTCGTGGTCGATGCGGGTCTCGGCTGCAACGCCTTCGACGCCGACCTGATCCGCCTGGCGATGCGCCCGGAGCGGACCCCTGCCAAGGAATAAGCCGTGGCCGACTTTCACTTCGAGTCCACCTGTATCGAAACACTGGCGACCGCGTTGCCGGAGGAAATCCTGACGTCAGCCGGGATCGAAGCGCGCCTGGGGCCGCTTTACCAGCGTCTGCGTCTCCCGGAGGGACGCTTGGAACTGATGACGGGAATTCGCGAACGCCGTGTCTGGCCGGAAGGAACGCGGCCTTCGGACGCCAGCGCGCAAGCCGGTCGCGCCGCGCTTGCCCGCTCGGGCGTGCGCGCGGACCAGGTCGAACTTTTTGTCCACAGCGCGGTTTGCCGGGATATGCTGGAGCCCGCCACGGCCGCGTTCGCCCATCGAAAAATCGGACTGCCGCACACCGCGCAGATCTTCGATCTCTCCAACGCCTGTCTGGGATTCCTCAACGCCCTGGTCGTGGCCGGGAGCATGATCGAGTCCGGCCAGATCCGTTGCGCCCTGATTGTCGCCGGCGAGAACGGACGCCCTCTGGTCGAGCAAACGCTCGATCTGCTCGTCTCCCGTCCTCTGACGAGAAACGAGATCAAACCGTATTTCGCCAACCTGACGATCGGATCGGGAGCGGTCGCGGCCGTCGTCTGTCATCGCGACTTCGTGCGCGACCGGCCCCACCACCGACTGGTGTCCGGCGTGGCCCGGGCTGCGACGGACTTCAGTGACCTCTGCCAGGGCGACACGCACGGGGCTGACTCACTCGCGATGCAAACCGATTCGGAACAGTTGCTGGTCGCTGGCGTAGCACTCGCCGCGGAGACCTGGCGGCGGTTCACCGAGGTCACGGGCAGGGGTCCGGATGAGTACGACCGTTTCATTTGCCACCAAGTGGGCAGTGTTCACCGGCGACGCCTTTACGAGACCCTCGGGCTTGATCTCGCCCGCGATTTTTCCACCTTCGAGACCTTGGGCAACATGGGTTCGGTCTCGCTGCCGGCGACCCTGGCCGCCGCGGTTGAAGCCGGTGCGGTGGCTCCGGGCCAACGCGTGGGCCTGCTCGGCATTGGCTCCGGGCTCAATTGTCTGATGCTTTCCCTCGAATGGTGACCCCCGCTCCTCTCCCGGCCTGGCTGCGCCGGCTCTATCCCTTCTCCCCGAGGAGCTTTGTCACGCCCGCAGGTGCCCGACTCAGCTATCTGGACGAGGGGCCCAAGACCGACGAAGCCGTGCTCATGTTGCACGGAAACCCAACCTGGTCGTTTTTTTACCGAAACCTGGTGACTGCCCTGTCACCCCGGATCAGGTGCATCGTCCCTGATCACATCGGCATGGGACTGTCGGAGAAACCGCAGGATTATGCCTATACCCTCGCCACTCGGATCGCCGATATTGAGGGGCTTGTGAAGTCGCTCGGCCTGCGCCGCCTGCACCTCGTGGTTCATGACTGGGGTGGGGCGATCGGCTTTGGCGCGGCGGCCCGCACTCCGTCGCGCATCGGCCGCATCGTGATTTTAAATACTGCAGCGTTCCGCTCGACGTGGATCCCCGCGAGCATCGCGGTCTGCAAGGGGATTGGCCCCGGGACTTTTCTGGTGCGCGCCCTGAATGGATTCGCCTGGCCGGCAACTCGCATGGCGATGCATCGCAGAAGACTCACGCGCGACGAACGCCGGGGCTATCTGTTCCCCTACGACTCCTGGGCGAATCGCGTGGCGGTCGACGCATTTGTGAAGGACATCCCGCTGCAGGAGGGTGATCCGAGTTACGCCACTCTCAAACGCGTGGAAACGTCGCTGTCCTCCTTCCGCAATCATGCCGTCGCGATCCTTTGGGGCGGAAAGGACTTTTGTTTCAACGACTCCTTTCTGCAGCGGTGGAGCGAATTGCTTCCCCAGGCAAACGTCACGCGGCTGGACGACGTGGGCCATTACGTCCTCGATGACGGGGGGCCGGAGGCCATCCGCTTCTGCGAAGAGGCGCTGATTGGTTCGCCAACGGCTGCGGGCTGAGCCCGGTTCAATCACGTGGAACCGCTTGGGCCAGCCTGACCGGCAGACCCGGACGCTGGTCGGTGAGCGCACCCGCGCGGATCACCGGCACGCCGTTGACAATGACATCGCTGAAACCCGACGCGTAGTGGTGGGGATCGTTGAAGGTGGATGGAGCCTCGACGGTGGCGGGATCGAAGATGACGAGATCGGCGATGAATCCCGGACGAATCTCACCCCGTTGACCAAGCTTGAAGGTCCCGGCGGGGAGGGAGGTCATCTTGCGGATCGCTTCCTCGATGGACAACAATCCCAGCTCTCGCACATAACGCGAGAGCACGCGGGCGTTGTTGCCGTAGCCACGGGGATGAGGCACCGCCTCGCCGAACCGACGGGGACCGGCATCCGACGCGATCATGGTGAACGGGTGGATCAGAAAGCGCTGGATATTCTCCTCACTCATTCCATGAAAGACCGCCGAGGCACCGCCCCGGGCCTCGATCTCGAGGATCGTCTCGATCTGATCGTCCAGCGAATCGGAGCCACGCATCCGTCGAGCCACCTCGGGGACGGACTTGCCATTCAGCGAGGTATCGGGTTCGAAGTTCGCGATCACCGCATAGGCGAAATCCTCGCGCCGACTGCGCCGCAGCGTCTCCTTCATCTCGATCACCATGCGTGCCTTTTGCCCGGGATCCCTGAGACGCTCCTGAAAGCGCTCGCGTCCACCTTCTCTCGCTTCGGCCGGAATCGGTGTGCCCAAGGATGTGCTTGAGGCGGTGTAGACATACTGATCGTGGGTCAAGGCCAGCCCCCGAGCCCGTGCGGCATCGAGCAAGGCGATGACCTCGCCGCTCATCTCCCAAGCGGAAGGACCTGATAGTTTGAGGTGGGAGACCTCGCCCGGGATTTTCGCTTCCTCACAGATGCGCACCACCTCCTCGAGCGCTTCGAGGATCCGGGCATTCTCGTAGCGCATGTGGCTGGCGTAGATTCCCCCGCGCGCCGACGCGACCTTGGCCAAGGCGATGATCTCCTCCGTGGTGGCAAACGTTCCCGGGAGATAGATCAAACCGGTGCTGAGCCCGACGGCGCCATCGGCCATGGCCCGATCCACGAGTTCACCCATTTGCCGCAGTTCCGAGTCGGTAGGTGGACGGGCGAAACTTCCCCCCATGATTTGGGCACGCACCGTGTTGTGGCCGATCAGGGTGGCTACGTTCACCGCCGTCCTGGTCTGTTCCACGTCCTTGAAAAACGCTGCCACGTCGAGCTTCGAGCCACCACAGTTGCCGGTGACGATCGTGGTCACGCCCATGCGGATGAAATTCTCCGCGACGGGAAGCTCGGTGATGTTCTCGGAATGGGTATGAACATCAATGAAGCCGGGAGCAACGATCCTGCCGGCTGCATCAATTTCCTCGCGCCCGGGGAGGTCGACCCGACCGATGGTCACGATCCGTCCTTCGCGCACCGCGACGTCGCCATCAAAGGCCGGTTTGCCCGATCCATCGACGATGCGGCCTTTCCGAATCACTAAATCGTACGATTGGGCGAAGAGGTTCGGCCCACCGATCGCGGCGGCGCTCAGCAGCAGGCCCAGCCACCGGCCAAAACGCGAAAACCCAGGGAGTGAAGCCATCACGCAATCGTAACCGGAGGAGACGGCGATGGCGAACCGATTCCGAATGCCGGCCGGAAACGCACACGCTCCGAAATTGCCGGATTGTCACCGGAAAACCTCGGTCGTCTGAGTGAGCGATCGTGAGCACTGTGAGCGAAACTGGCGTCAATGATTGAAATCCGTCAGGTGGCTTACCACGGTGCTTGCGTGCTCACGGAACAGCGTCGCCGGTCAATTCTCCGCCTGCTTTCGGACCAGACGACGGTTCGACTGGCTGAAATCTGCGCGCGTTTTGGGGTGTCGGCCGCGACTGCCCGCCGGGATGCGGAGGCCATCGCCCGGTCAGCCCTGGCGCGACGGACCCGCGGGGGTTTGCTGGCACCGGATGCGTCCCTTTCCGAGCCCATCTATTCCCGAAAAGCGGTTGCCGCAGCCGGGACCAAGACCCGGCTTGGTCAACTGGCGGCAACACTCCTGCCGGAGGACGGCAGTATTTTCATTGACGCGGGAAGCACTTCCCTGGAGGTGGCGCGAGCCGTGCTCGATCGGCCAAAACTGAGGATTTATACGAACTCCGTGACGCTGCTCGCGATCGCGTCAGAAGGACGGGCCACGGTTTATTCGCTCGGCGGCGAGGTCCGCACCGTCAGCCTGGCTTTGGTGGGATCATTCGCGCTCAACTGGCTGGAACGACTCCGTTTCGATGCGGCCGTCGTCGGCGCGTCCGGCATCGACGCGGAGCAGGGGGCCTCCACCACCGAACTGGCGGAGGCGACGGTCAAGACCGAGGCGCTGAAGCGCGCGCGCTTGCGCATCCTCGTGGCCCACTCGGAAAAGTGGGATAAACCGGCGGCGCTGCAATTCGCTCCTTGGTCGGCATTTCATCATTTTGTCACCGACAAATCGCCGTCGAAACCCGGGCGTGCCTTGCTCGCGGCGGCCGGCGTCCACCTGCATCTTCTCACCAGCAAATGAAATCAGCCCGCCTGAACCGCCTCTTCAATCCGAAGACCGGACGATGCTTCGACGTCGCCCTCGATCACGGATTTTTCAATGAAGCCTCTTTTCTCCCCGGGATCGAGGACCTCCCTCGAGCGGTGGCCACGCTGGTCGAAGCCGCTCCTGACGCGATTCAGCTGACCATTGGCCAAGCCCGGCACCTCCAGGCGCTGCCGGTCAGGCCGAAACCGGGTCTGGTGCTGCGCACGGATGTGGCCAATGTCTATGGCACCCAGCTTCCCGACGTGCTCTTTTCCCGGATGATTGAGGACGCCGTGTTGCAGGCTGTCCGCTGCGATGCCGCCTGCGTGGTGGTCAATCTTTTCCGGATTCCGGGTGCGCCCGCCGTGACCGACCAGTGTATCCAGAATATTCTCCGACTGAAGCCTGCATGCGATCATTACGCCATGCCGCTGATGATCGAGCCACTCGTGTTTCAACCCAATGAGAAGGCCGGCGGATACTGCGTTGATGGCGACGCGAAGAAGATCATTCCGCTGGTCCGGCAGGCAGCGGAACTGGGTGCGGACATCATCAAGGCGGATCCGACGGACGATGTGTCCATCTACCATCAGGTCGTGACCGTTGCCGGGGGGATTCCGGTGCTCGTCCGCGGTGGCAGCAAGGCCCCCGAGGCCGAGATCCTGGCCCGCACGGAGGCGATCCTGAAGCAGGGTGCCTCCGGAATCGTCTACGGGCGGAACATCATCCAGCACCCCCGGCCAGGGGCAATCACTCGGGCCCTCATGGCCGTGGTGCATGACGGAAAGACTGCAGCCGAGGCGATGGAGTTTCTCCGATGAGCCCTCCTTTCTTCTCTTGGCCGGCAGTCCGCGTCGCCGTGATCGGAGCCGGCCTCATGGGGCGCGAAGTCGCCAGCGCCTTCGGCCGCTGGTTCGCGTTGCTCGAGTGCGGCGTTCGCCCGGAACTGATCGGCGTCTGCGATGTGAATCCGGACGCGCTGGCCTGGTTCCGTGGCATCCCGGGCGTGCGGTATTTTGAGACCGACCCGACCGCCTTGCTGAAGCACGAGGACATCGACGTCGTTTACGTTGCCGTCCCGCATCACCTGCATGAGTCGATCTACCTTGAGGTCCTGCGTGCAGGCAAGGATCTGCTGGCGGAGAAACCCTTCGGCATCGATCTTGCGAGTGCGCGCCGGATCCGGGACGAAGCGGCGCGTTTGGGTCGGTTCGTCCGCGTCTCCTCCGAGTTTCCCTTTCTCCCCGGAGCCCAACGGGCTCTCGCGTACGCCCGCGAAGACAGGCTGGGGCGTCCAATCGAGGCGCGCAGTGCGTTTCTCCATTCGAGTGACCTCGATTCCCAGAAACCGATCAACTGGAAGCGTCAGTCGCGCTACTGCGGAGAGGCTGGGGTGATGAACGACTTGGGCATGCACGTGACGCATCTACCACTTCGCTTGGGATGGAGCCCTACGCGGATCTACTCCCGTCTCCAACGCCTCCACACCGAGCGTCCGGATGGCAAGGGGGGCGTGGCCGCCAGCGATACCTGGGACAACGCCACGGTCCTCTGTTCGGCGACCATTCAAAACGAGATCGTGCCCTTGACCTTGGAGATGAAGCGCCTTGCTCCGGGCGAGACGAACACCTGGATCTTCGAGCTGCTCGGCACGGATGGAGGTGTCAGGTTCAGCACGAAGGAACCGAAAACACTCTGGACCTTTCAGCGGGGCCAGGAACAGGTCTGGTCAAAGACGGATCTGGGCTTCGGAACGGCGTTCAAGACGATCACCGGAGGAATCTTCGAACCTGGATTTCCGGACATATTGCAGCAGATGTGGGCGGCGTTCCTCGCGGAGCGAGCGGGTCTCCTCGGTTGGCGCCTTGGCTGCGTGACCCCCGACGAAGCGGTGGCTCAACACGAACTCTGGCAGGCCGCTCTGATCTCGCAACGCGAGGCCCGGGCGATTGAGGTCTCAGAAGTTTCCCCATGAGCAAATCTCACTCCGAAGGTGTCGCGGGCCTTTTCCCGACAAAACACCGCCGCGGTCTCGTTGCCGGAGGCAACTGGATCGTCGACCATGTGAAGATCATCGACGCGTGGCCGCCGCAGGATGCATTGGTCAACATCCTCGACCAGACGAAGGCGAACGGCGGATCGCCTTACAACATCCTGATCGACCTCGCACGACTGGGGGCGAAGTTCCCGCTGGAGAGCATCGGCCTCGTTGGCGATGATGCGGATGGCGCGTACATCCGCGCGGACTGCAAGCGTCACGGGATCGGAACCCGGCAACTCCAGACCACCGGCGGCGCGGCAACCAGCTACACCGATGTCATGACCGTCAGGTCCACAGGGAGGAGGACCTTCTTCCATCAACGCGGAGCGAATGCGCTCCTGGGTCCGGAACACTTCGATTTCTCCGGAACCACCGCGAGGCACTTTCACCTTGGTTATGCACTCCTGCTCGATCGGCTCGATGGACAAATCAACGGCGAACCCGCAACCTCGATCGTATTTTCAGCGGCGCGACAGGCCGGACTGACCACGTCGCTTGACTGTGTCAGCGAGAGCAGCAACCGCTTCGCTTCGGTGGTTCGACCGGTGCTCGGCGACGTTGACCTCTTCTTCGCGAATGATTTCGAAGTGGAAAGGATCACGGGCATTCCGGTGAGAGCCGGAGAGAAACTCGATCGCAAGGCAGCCGGCGACGCAGCCGTACGTCTGATTGAGCTGGGCGTTCGGCAGTGGGCCATCCTGCATTTTCCGGAGGGCGCCTGCGCCTGCTCAGCCACCGGTGACCTCGTCTGGCAAGGCAGTGTCCGGCTACCCGCCTCGGAGATTCGGGGAGCGGCGGGAGCGGGTGACGCCTTTGCCGCCGGCGTCCTTCTGGGATGGCATGAGGGGTGGGGTTTCAAGGAAAATCTTCAGCTCGGGGTCTGTGCCGCAGCAAGTTGCCTGCGAGATGTGACCTGCTCCGACGGCATCGCGGCGCGAGGGGAGTGTCTCGAGTCAGCGAAACAACTGGGATACCGCGAGTTGGAGACTGAGTCCTGATCATCTAGTGTCATTAAACATCAACTACTGGCTAGGGAAGGGTTGTGCCAGGACGGAGCGCTTCGCCAAAGGCGTTGACACACTGCCGGGCATCACAAACCCTCCCGTGTGAGGACACCCCTCACGCACGTGCAGGCTCAGACATCCTGACCTGAGGCGTGAAAAAGGGGGCGGGCTGGAAACGAGATGAGCTGGAGCTGGCGCTAAAAGCGCGGGAGTGACAGTGAGAAGCATGCCCCAAGTCCAACTCCCCAT
>Ga0163144_10004356_pt1 | contig 31910 bp, 37 predicted proteins | sample OliLak19BULKMAT1_FD_123175 | JGI IMG/M metagenome (GOLD analysis project Ga0163144, IMG submission 123175) | Freshwater microbial mat bacterial communities from Lake Vanda, McMurdo Dry Valleys, Antarctica - Oligotrophic Lake LV.19.BULKMAT1 | ecosystem: Environmental > Aquatic > Freshwater >... | reverse complement strand
CAAGAAACGGGCTCTCTGATACAGTGTGAAGGCCTTCTGAAGGGTTTTTTTGTACTGAAATTCGACTCTAATTGCCACGCCTATGGCTCTCCCCAAACAACGACATACTCATCATCGCCGCGACCGCGCGCGCAAATTCCTCGAGATGAAACCGATCTCGACGACCAAGTGTCCAAAGTGTGGTGCTGAGGCGATGCCGCATCGCGCTTGTAAGGAGTGCGGTCACTACAAAGGTCGTGAAGTTGTGAACATGACTCCGAAACTGAAGAAAGAAAAGGCCGCGTAAGCGGTTTTTTCTTTCGCTCAGCCGAGTAGTTGCGCAGTATGATATACTATAGGACAAAAGCATAAAACGTTTTTTACCACTATGGCTAACCGGCATCTTCAGCGTTCCGTCGTCATGCAATCTCTCTTCGAATGGGATTTTCAGGGGCGTCATGATGAACGAGCGCTCGCTATCCTCCGCAAGAACATCGAAGAATTCGCTCCCGGCCTCGAGGACTACGCCTTTGCGCGTCGCGTGATGGAGAGCGTCCTCGAACATCGTCCGACCATCGATCAGCTCATCGAGAAGTGCGCGCCAGAGTGGCCGCTCGAGCAAGTGACCGTCATCGACCGTAATATCCTCCGGCTCGGTATCTCTGAGCTCATGTTTGGTAATTACGAGGAGGTGCCGCCGAAGGTCGCGATCAACGAGGCAATCGAGCTCGGAAAAAGTTTTGGCTCTGATGCAACCCCGCGTTTCGTCAACGGTGTGCTCGGTACGATTTATCGTGAGATGGGCGAGCCGATGAAGGATGACACGAGTGAAAAACACAAAGCTCTACGTGAGAAGCGCGAAGCGGTTGAGCAGGTGGGAACCGAAACGGAAGAAAAGCCGGAAAAAAAGCTGAAAAAGAAAACTGCGAAGGGCACCGAATAGGTGCTTTTCTTCGAAAGAATCGAACCTATGTCATTTGATGCAAAGAAAATTAAAGAGACACTTGGTATTACGATGAGTAATCACGCGCTTTTTCATGAAGCCATGACGCATCGTTCGTACTTGAATGAGCATCGGAGTCATCCAGTACCGCACAATGAACGGCTCGAGTTTCTCGGTGACGCGGTGCTTGAGCTCGTGGTTACGGAGCGACTCTATGCTGATTTCCCCGATCGGCCGGAGGGGGAGCTCACATCGCTTCGAGCGGCGCTCGTGAATAGTGACATGCTCTCAAAGATTGGTCGTGACCTCGAAATCGATGAATTTCTCCTCATGAGCCGGGGTGAGGCCAAGGATACCGGTCGTGCCCGGCTGTTCCTCATCGCGAACGCCGTCGAAGCAATCATCGGGGCGCTGTATCTCGATCAGGGCTATGCGGCGTCACAGGCATTCATCGAGGAGCATGTCCTGACTCGGACCCAGGAAGTGCTCGATGCCAAGCTCTACACTGATCCGAAGAGTCGTTTCCAGGAAATCGCTCAGGAGAAACTGAGCGTCACGCCGCAGTATCGGGTGCTTCATGAATCGGGACCGGACCATGATCGGAAATTTGTCGCAGGTGTCTATATTGGCGAGGAGCTCGTGGCGGAAGGCGAGGGACTTTCTAAGCAGGAAGCTCAGCGGAACGCGGCCAAGAATGGCTTGGAGGAAAAGAAATGGTAATCGGTTCTTGCAAAATCTTTCACCTAGACTTAGAATTCTTTCAACTCTTGTGGGATTGGCCGTCTTACGGGCTCGCCCCGGTGAAAAATACGGGAGAGAAGCGGTACTGGCTGCTGTTGGTTTTAAGAAGAAGCCCCTGGGAGCAGCCCCGAAAGGGACCCAGCAAGGATACGCTTGAAGTAGTACCGACAGCTTTTTCTTTTGTCCATGGAAAAGCTATACTAGTAAAGGTGCGAACTTTAAATAGCAAAGTTCAAAATTAGAGTATGTTCTCCATACTTCATTTTTCTTTTTGATATTTCAATTTTTATTCTACTTCCGTGTATCTCAAGAAGCTTGAACTGAACGGTTTCAAATCCTTCGCGACGAAGACGGTTTTAGATTTTCTCCCCGACTGTGAGATCGCGGGTGGTAGTAAATGCGGCATCACGGCGATTGTCGGTCCGAATGGTTCGGGTAAGTCCAATGTCGCTGACGCGATACGCTTCGCGATTGGTGAACAATCGTCGAAGAATCTGCGCGGCAAAAAGTCTGAAGACGTGATTTTTGCGGGAACCGAAGGAAAAGCAAAGCTTGGTTCAGCGACAGTGACGCTTTATTTCGATAATACCGACAAGCGCATTCCGATCGAGTTCGCGGAAGTCGCCATCACCCGAAAAGTGTTCCGGGATGGCACTGGTGAATACTTCATCAATGGCTCCCGCGTTCGGCTGCTCGATGTCGTCGATCTCTTGGCGAAGGCTGGAGTCGGCAAGGATAGCTACTGTGTCATCACTCAGGGGATGAGCGATGCTGTTTTGAATGCGACACCGATTGAGCGGCGGGCCATCTTTGAGGATGCGGCCGGAGTGAAACAATACCAAATTGAAAAAGAGCGGGCTCTCCGGAAACTCGACAGTACCAAAGAGAATCTCGCCCGAGTTGACACCCTTACGATTGAAATCGAGCCACATTTGAAGAATCTCCGCCGTCAAGCCGAAAAAGCTGGCCAAGCGAAGGATATTACTGCCCGGCTCCGTTCGAAACAGGAGCTCCTCTATGGGTATCTCTGGCACCTCTTCACGGAAGAGCGAGGCGGCCTTCTTTTCCGTCGAGCGGGAATCGAAAGTACGATCGAGGCTTTTGAACAAAGTGTGAACATGCTTCGCGAGGAAACGAGGCAAGCATCAGTCGCGATGGAGACGAATGAGACCGAGGATACGATGGAGCAAGAGATTCAGGCTTTGCGTGAAATACTCAATCGGCTCTTACGTGAGGCGAGTGTGTTCGAGGGACGAAAGGAGATTGAGCTTGAGAAAAGGAAGGAACGCGAGGAAATTGAGATTATCCCGGTCGATCTCCCCTTCGTCCAGGCGCGGCTCGAAGAAGTTGGTACGCTTCAGCTGGAGCTCATCGACAAGCTCTCGCACGCCGAAAAATTGGAAGATCTCCAAGAGATTAAAGAATTCGCGACCGTTATTCGAGAGCGGATTGCTAAACTCCGGACTCAGGCGGGTGAGGGGAGCGTGAAGATGAAGAAAGTGATGGCAATGCCGGATGAGGAGCGCAAGGCAAGCGATGAACGCTTGGCGGTAATCGAGTCCGAACTGGCTATTTTGAAACAATCCGTTACTGAAAAGGAAGCTGAAATTGGAGCAAAACAGGCGGCGCTGACGGAAATCCGGGAGGCTGGCCGGACCGAGCGCGAAACATTTTTCGCCAATGAGCGGATTCTCCGTGAGAAGGAGCATCTCCTCAATACAAAGAAGGATGAGCTCAATGAGCTTAAGGTTGGCCTGGCTCGGGTGGAGGTGCGCGAAGAAGACTTGACTGCTCTTGTTCGTGAAGAACTTTCGATTTCTCCGGACAGCCTGACGTATAATGGGACGCCGGTTGAGCGCGAAAAGCTGGAACGTGAAGTCGCGCGGCTCAAAGTGGAAGTCGAACATGTTGGCACGATTGATCCACTCATCGTCGACGAATTCCAGGAAACCCAAAAGCGCTTCGTCTTCCTCACGACGGAGTCCGAAGATTTGAAGCGAGCAATCGAGTCTCTGAAGGAAGTGATCCGGGAGATGGACCGAAAAATCGATGCAGCGTTCCATGAAGCGTTCAAGGAAATCAATAAGCAATTTGCTGAATATTTCAAAATCATTTTTGGGGGCGGCAAGGCCAGTCTTGAAATCGTCAAGGTAAAGATACGGAAGAACGTAGATGAATCTGAAGAGAGTGATGATATCGTCGATGCTGAAGCTGCCCCTGAAGCATATGAAGTCGGCATTGAAATTGCCGCGTGCCCGCCCGGGAAACGCATTCATAACCTCTCTATGCTCTCGGGTGGCGAGCGGTCACTCACGTCACTCGCACTGTTGTTTGCGATCATTGCCCATAATCCGCCGCCGTTTGCTGTCCTCGATGAAGTAGAGGCCGCCCTCGATGAAGCGAATTCACGTCGGTTTTCCAAGATGCTCGCGGAACTCTCTCTCCATACCCAGTTCATCGCGATCACCCATAACCGCGCGACGATGGCAGAGGCTGCTCTCCTCTATGGTGTGACGATGGCCAAGGACGGCGTCTCCAAGCTCCTTTCCATCCGGCTCGACCAGGTGAAGGAAGGTGGCAAAGTAGAGGTACAATAGAGTGGCGAGATTCCAATCTTCTGGATTTATCACCTGGCCGTTGACAGTCATTCGGAATCGGGCTAGAATGGCCTTCGTATATCGCTTTTTACGCTTTTTTAGAGAAATTATGCTCGTCATCCGCCTCAACCGCTTCGGCAAGAGAAACCAGGCCCAATTCCGGGTCGTCCTCCAGGAAAAGACCAAGGCTCCTGGTCATCGGCATGTGGAAATGCTCGGTAGTCACAATCCGCATTCCAAAGTGACGATTTTCAAGAAGGATCGTATCCTGTACTGGATCGGTCAAGGTGCCCAGCCGTCCGACCGCGTGCACAACATGCTCGTGAAGGAAGGTGTCATCGAAGGGAAGATCGTCGCCAAGCGTATGCCGCGTCCGGTGAAGAAGGAAGGAGAGGCTCCAAAAGCAGAAGAAGTCGCGCCTGTAGCCGAAACGCCTGTCGAGACTGCTCCGGCTGTAGTGGCTCCAGTTGAGGCTCCAAAGGCCGAATAATGGGGTTGACGTGAGTCAGTTTTCCGGATATCCTGTGCCTACAACTGAATACTTCCAGAGACCTATGGTACTCTCTCATCAAGTGGATGAGACAGGTAAATCCCTAGCAGGAACAAGTAAAAGCTCCGCTAGCTTCGTACGGTTTCAGTCTCCTGGAAAAGGAGATTTTTTGTTACTCTCGCCCCGTTACAAAAAATCTTATGAGAGTTTAAAGATAGTTAGCAACGGGGAAAGACAATTTTTGTAACGGGGTAAATACTCCACTCTATGCAGAATAAATCACAGAAGACTGAGCTCATTGCCGAGGTAGCAGCCAAGGCAAAGGGTTCGAAGGCGCTCGTCTTTGCCAATTTCAAGGGCGTTTCCGTGAAGGACATCACGACCCTTCGCCGGAGCCTCCGCGAGACGGGTTCGAGTTGGCAGGTGTTGAAGAAGACCCTCCTCAATCGTGCCCTCGATGAGGTCGGTGTGAAGGTGGATGCACGCGGCCTTGATGGTCAAGTCGGTGTCGCATTCTCAAGTGATGAGGTATCGGCCGCGAAAGCAATCGCCGACTTCATCAAAGCGAACAAGGAATCGACCCTCTCAATCGTCGGGGGTTCCCTCGGCGCTGAAATGCTCTCGGTAGATGCCGTGAAGGCCTTGGCAAAGCTCCCTTCGAAGGATGAGCTCCGGGCCAAGCTCGTCGGGACACTCCAGGCGCCGATCAGCGGTTTTGTCCGGACACTCTCGGGCAATATCAGCGGGTTCGTCCGGGTGCTCGGTGCGGTGCGCGATAGTAAAGGTGCCTAATTCATTTGTAATACCATAACCACTAGTTATATGTCAGAAGAGAAGAAAGACGTCGTTGTGCCAGCCAAGTTCGAGAAGCTCGTAAGTGAAATCGAGAAGATGAGTGTGCTCGACCTTTCCGAGCTCGTGACCGTTCTCGAGGACAAGTTTGGTGTGTCAGCCGCTGCCCCGATGATGATGGGTGCCGCTCCTGCTGCCGCCGCTGAAGCTGTCGAGGAGAAGACTGACTTCGATGTCGAGCTCACCGCCGCCGGTCAGCAGAAGATCAATGCCATCAAGGCCGTCCGTGAAGTGACTGGTCTCGGCCTGAAGGAAGCCAAGGACCTCGTTGATGCCGCTCCGAAGGTGATCAAGGAGAAGGTTGCCAAGGCTGATGCCGAAGTGATGAAGAAGAAGCTCGAGGAGGCTGGTGCGACGGTCACCCTCAAATAATTTTCAGTATTTTTCTTCGGCACATTTCTTTGTTACGAGCTCCGGTGCTCGACACCGTAGGTTGCCTGCGACTTACTCCGCTCCTCACTCGTGCCGCGAACTGTACTCGAAAAAAATCTGAAAACTGTGCTTAGAAAAAGGCCCCGAAAGGGGTCTTTTGTTTTGCGAAAGAAGTTTATAGAAAAGAAAACTGCCGAATGCTTGAGTGCAAGCATTCGGCAGTTGAGCGGAGGACTGAACGAGTCAGTGATGGCAGGTCAGTCCTTCAACAGAGCAGTTTCTTCGGGGTTAGCGAAAATTACCTTATCGGTTGAAAGGAGATGGAGTGCGACAACGGTCTCGTCCATTCCGGTGACGCTGCTCCTGAAGCCGCTACTCGTGCTTGGATACTTTGGAAGAGGCTTCTGTTCCCAGGCGTACAACCGCCCGTCGGCGTGCACGGTGATGGGGACATACCCGACAGTCTCCACCAGGCCAGGCTTGAAGTCAGTCCATTGGTAGATGATGATGGTCGCAAGATCCTTCACGACACCGCAAGGCATCTTGGCGATGTCGAAACGATCGTTGTCCTTGTTGCCGGGCCAGCCCTTGCCGACCTTGGCGAGGCAGTAGAGTGAACCGACCGGCCGCCTCTTCCCCTGCGAATGGGACAGATTGCTGAGGATGAGTTCAGCCTTGCCGTTGCCTTTCGGTTTGACTTCGATGCTCCCACCATAATCGAGGCGAGCAATGCGTTTCGGATCGGTTTCGTCCAGGGTCTGCGCGAGCGTGAAGCTCGAAAGGGTGGCCATGAACAGAGCGAACAGGGTACGGAGCATGATGCTTCCTCCAAAAGTGGCCGTATAAAAAAGACAATATATCATATTTTTGTAGTAAAGTCAATGGAGGATGAATGGCTGAAATGAGGCCTCTTTTTGACAAAAAAGAGCGGAGGAGTATGATGATTGGGTGTCAAATTTTCTGGCAACTTTTTCCTCGGATATCATTAGAGATTTTTGAGGAGTCAAAATAAAAATTTCTGCCAGACGAAAAGCCTGATTCCTTCTTTCATCCGTGTAATAAAATTTTAGCGAAGATAAAGATTGGATAGCTCGAGACATCCTCGAGGTATGTATTCTTTTTCTCATCTTCATAATATGACAATACTTGCCTCAGTACTTTTTGGTGCTGGCTACATTCTTATTACGTTGGAACATCGTTTCCATATGCATAAAGCCGTGACGGCGACTGCTCTTGGCGCTGGACTGTGGGTGCTCATTGCTTTCATGCAAGGACACGCGGCTGAGATGGCACTGGAAGAGATTGGATCAGAGATATTTGGTTTGATTGTGTTTCTTCTTGCAGCGATGACTTTGGTGGAAATATTGATCCACTATCGATTTTTCGATTTGGTCTACATGCGTCTTCAGGCGCTCAGACTGACGGATATTCACCAGCTTTGGCTTATTGGAACCCTCGCTTTTTTCTTGTCGGCAGTTATCGATAATCTCACGACGACTATTGTCATGCTTCAGATAGCACGTCGCTTTTTCAAGGGGAAGAACTTATTGATCGCCGCCGCCGCTATCGTCATATCAGCCAATGCAGGCGGTGCATTCTCTCCTATCGGGGATGTGACCACCATCATGCTGTGGCTCGCTGGAAAATTTGGAGCTGCTGAAATCATCCTCTGGGGATTCTTGCCATCCGCGGTGCTGTTTGTGACGAGCCTAACCATGCTCGCCCGAAAGCTTGAAAGTGATACATCAGACACGATAGAGGAAAATCAAGAAGCCTTTTCACTCCTTCGATCGGAAAAAATTGTCATTTTTGCGACCTTTGCCTCGTTTACTCTACCGGTCGTGGTGCACTTTTTTGGCCTGCCACCATATGTCGGACTCCTACTGGGTATCGGCATCGTCGGATCAATCGTTTCATTTTTTAACCAAATCCGTAGTCATCAGAGCCATCTTTCACTCGATGTTGAGAAAATTCTCAAGCGCACTGACCTTGCTAGTATATTGTTCTTTATAGGTATTCTCTTGGCTGTGGGGGCACTTAAACATCTTGGCGTGCTTTCAGCTGTGTCCCATGCAGTTTTTGGGAGTAATCCAAGCCTGCTCGGGTACGTGGTTGGCAACTCATTTCTCGGATTATTTTCGGCGATTGTGGATAATATTCCACTCACTGCCGCAGCCATCGATATCGTGCATTCTGCGGACCCGGCTATTTGGGTGATGCTAGCCTTGGCGGTTGGCACTGGTGGATCTATTTTGGTGATTGGATCGGCGGCCGGCGTTGTAGCGATGGGCATCATCAAAGAAATTACCTTCAAGAACTATCTTCAGATTGCTTCACTGCCAGCATTAGTTGGTTATGGTGCCGCTATATTGACATGGTTTATCCAATATCAAATCTTTCGCTGAATACAGGTTTTTGTGTATCCTATGTATGCAGGGAGTATAGAGATGAAAATCATTATTCCCTGATCCTCTAAATCCAACCTGTGGAATTCTTCGGCCTCGACATGGTGGAAGCGATCAAAACGATTGGATACGTCGGTCTTTTCGCGATTATTTTCGCTGAAACAGGGCTTTTCCTCGGGTTCTTCTTTCCGGGTGACAGTCTCCTCTTTGTCGCGGGCGTACTCGCGGCCCAGGGATTCTTCTCCCTCCCACTGCTTCTCGTCATTCTTTTCGTGGCGGCATTTACTGGGAATATGGTTGGGTACTGGTTTGGCGCTTATGTCGGACCGAAGCTTTTCTCGCGCGAGGACTCACTCCTTTTTCGTCGGTCGCATATCCTGAAAGCGCAGGCGTTCTATGAACGCTACGGCGGTAAGACGATTGTCCTCGCTCGCTTTGTGCCGATTGTCCGGACCTTCGCGCCGATCGTCGCTGGCGTGGGCCGGATGCACTATGGCACCTTTACTCTTTTCAATTTCATCGGCGCTTTGCTTTGGTCGGTCGGACTCACGACCTTAGCCTATTATCTCGGTGGACTCATCGAGGATATCGATCGCTTCCTCCTCCCGATTGTCATTCTCATCATCATCCTCTCAGTTTTACCAGGAGCTTTTGAGTACTGGCGCAATCGGAAGACGCACGGAGGCGAATAGTTGTGATGGGTCAAATGTAGGTTGTTTTTCTATCTGATACTATATCTTTCGATTGAAACGACCACTCGGTACGGTATGGCTGAAAAATCTTTACAGTGCCCATCCTCGTGTTGAGCGATATGGTGCTGGATCCTTCCGGCCCCTTTTACTGAAGTCAATGGATTTATCAAAGATGTAACAAAAAACCGTCCACGAGGGACGGCTGTTTGTAATGGAACGCGTGATTAGACGCGGGTCACATTGACCGCTGCGGGGCCTTTTTCGCCCTCAACGACCTCGAAGCTCACCATATCGCCGACCTTGAGTTCGTCGTAGGTTACGCCTGAGAGATCCTTGGAGTGGAAGAAAAGGTCCTTCACCTCGCCTTCGCGAGAGATGAATCCGAATCCCCGGTCTGTGAGCGTTTTGATAGTACCGTTCATAGCTTTGCTGCCTAGGTTTCAATTAGTCCAGAGGAACAGAAATCCGACTACACTTCTATTTTCTCTATTGGTTAGAGTATAGCATGTTCCTGGGAAAAAGTACAGCTATGCCTGGATCAGCCGTTCGAGGAGCGCTTTCCGGGTATCGACCGTCTCGGCACCGGCCGCCCTGAGTGCTGCCTGGCTATTCAGGCCCCAGGTGACGGCGATGATCCGAATCCCGGCTTTCCGACAGGCCTCAACGTCCCGCACCTCGTCGCCGATATAGATGATTTCATCGGTTGTGAGGGCTTGTTCGCGCAACGTTCGCTTCAGTACTCGGGCTTTTCCAAAAAGATTGCTGTGGGCAATAAAGTCAACAGTGAGGCCGTTGGTTTCGAGAATTGTCCGGATGGTAGGCTCCGCGCTTGAAGAGACGATACCGATGCGCGCGCCTCTTTCCCGGAGAGCAGAGAAGATTTCTTGGATGCCGGAAAAGATAGACACCTCTTTCGCTAATTCATGGTAGCGTTGTCGGCCAGCCTTCAGTATAAAAGGTAGGAATATGATGCGCCAGCCGAGCTGTCTTCGGAGGAAGTCCCAGAGATGGAGTTCTTTGAATGCGACTGATTTTGACAGACCGAGCGGAGCGTAGCTGAAGCGAGGCGCGAGATCGTTCACAATGCGAAAGAAAAACGATTCAGAATCAGCGATTGTCCCGTCGAGATCGAAAATGATAGTCTTCTTCATACCTTCCTAGGATAGCATGCCGGTGGGTTGACGGCCGCTGCCCCAGACGTTATAACAGGAGCACTGCAACTTACCAAGTGGGGGATGAAATGAAATCTGATTTAGGACTGATGCGATTGGGCGAACTAGCAGGCCAACCTCCGGAGGGCCACCAGCCCAGCAGGCTTTCAAGGAAGTATCGGGAGTTTCCGGTGTCGGGACAAGTCTGGGTCGATAATTCGAACGACACGCTGTGGCGCGTGCTATGCGTGATTGACGCTGGCGCGAAAGTGACGGATTGCCAGGTCTGTCTGTCAGCCTATTCATTGTCAACGCGAGTTCGAACGCTCAAGGTCCATTACCTTCGGTCTATGATGAGGGTCTGGGAACGAGCGGTGCGAGAGCGCAAAAGACTCAAGCAGAAGCGTCTTGGTGAGTATCGGCGAGGGGAGTGGAATAAGGCTCTTTACCCAACCTTTGAGGCCTTTGCCAAGGCATTTCGTTTTGACCCGAACACGGGTTGCCGCATCGATTGATGCGGTTTTTTTATGGGAAAAGAAAAAGCCGAAGCGGTGAGGCTTCGGCAGAAGGTGGTGATTCCTGGTCGCGGTCAGGAGAGGGCGTCGGCTTGGAACTCGATGAGTGAGCGGCCGACGAGTGCCAGAACGATTCGTTCATAGCGCGACACGGTTTCGGTGATGGTTGCTGGCGCAAACTCGAGCGGGGTTTTTGGTCCGCCCGCCCAGATGATTTCGGCGGCTTCGCGCAGGTACTGCTTGTCGAGCCAGGAGGGTTCCTGGCCGATGACGATGTCATCCGAGCGGACGAAGCGGCAGGAATCCGGCGTCAGGCATTCGTCGCCGAGGACGAGATTTCCGAGGGAATCGGTGCCAAGCTCGAATTTGCCGTCGATGATCTCGATGCCGTGTGCGAAAGCGAATTCCCGGCCCATCTCGTAGGCCTGGAGCGCCAGAAAGAAGGCATCCGAGTAATGCGTCGCAGTCGTGATTGCGTCGAGCGGATCGTCCGTTTCTGACTTGTCGGTCGGTGTGAACATCGTATCGGCGAAGGGTGCCATCAGTTCGAGCCCGACCGGGAGCTCAAGCCCGTATGGTTCCGGCAAGCTTTTTGAATAGTAGTCTTTCCAGAGACTGCCAGCCATGCGGCTTCGGAAGATGAACTCAACCGGAAACATCGTGAGCCGTCGGACGATGACGGCGCGCAGATGCAAATCGGCCGGATAGGTACCGTCGGGCAGGAAGCGGTAGATGCTTCGTCCGTAGGCGACCAAATGGGTCTTGATACCCTGCAGGATCTCGGCCATCCAATAGACCGTGAGCGCGGTGAGCGCCTGACCCTTGCCAGGGATCTGAGTCAGGTGGACTTTGTTGTGCGTACTCACTCGGTCCGTCGCCACGACCAGGAGATGTTCGTGGTGACCGGGGATGCTGTAGGTGTCACGGACTTTTCCTTGGTGGACGCATTGAAGTCCGGGGACAGTGGGGACAGGTGTAAAGGAACTCATGTTGGTTCTCCGTTGGAGGGTGGCAAAAAAGACCTCGAGGGGCCCGATATTTGGCAAGGGCAATCTAGAATATCACCCGCCTTTTGTCAAAGGTGCAAGCAAGAATCATTTGAATTCGAAGAGAATGTCGCGGAAGTTCGTGATACGGTCTCTTTTATCGAGGAGAATGCCTTCTTTTTTGTAGCGCTTCATCCGGGCGGCGCGATGCCGGTCGTCGATCCAGATGTGGCCGTCCGCGTAGACGATACGGTGAAAGGGGATGGCTTTTTCTCCACTCTCCCAGGTCTTGGAAAGAATGCCAGTAATACTCTGTGAGGCCATATTGCCCCCACCGGCCGCTCGGGCAATCCGACCATAGGTCGTCACTCGACCTATGGGTATCGATAGCGCGAGTTTCACCACGCGTTCACTGAAGGTTTGCATATGTTTATTCGCTCAGAAGTTCTTGTACTGTCTTAATGAGCTCAGGTCGACTCTTAAACCGGAAGTCATGATCGCCGTCGATACTGACTATACCGATGTGCGAAGTGAGGAGATGTTTTTTATCGGTAGCGACGACATCATCCTGATTGGCGAATATGATGGTGAGTTCTGCCTTTCCTGCAAATGCGTTGAAAAGGGCGAGTGGGTCAATGACGGCGCGTTCCTGCCAGAATGCGGCTGGCACTAGGGTAAAGCTGCCATCGCGGCGCGCAAACCGGGACAAGCCACTCAGATCAATGACGGAGCCGGGGCGACCCACAAAGCGATCGAGTGAAGCAGTGTTTATTTCGAGCGGGGGAGCGAGAAATATGACTTTCCGGATTCCGATTGGCTCGGCCAGGGCGGCGACAATACATCCAAGCGAGTGAGCAATGATGTTGATAGTTGCACTAGGAAATCTTTCCTTTACTCGAGCAATCTCTGCAAGAAGAAGATCTCTTTGTTCGGAGAGAGGCCGGACAGTCAGAGTATTCTCAATTTGGTCTTTGATATTGTAGTTGAAGAGAACATTTTCGGCATCGGGAAAAGTGGCAGCGATATCAGTAAACATCCCGCGTGCATCGCGTTCGACCCCGAAGCCATGGGAATAGATAATTACTTGTTTGGGGGGAGAGAGGTTCATGATGAGAAACTATTCTAGGCGTTTCCCAACCGTATAGCCGATATATATACCAATAATTCCACCGAGTCCAGAGAACAAAACGGAGCTTAGGCTGAGTAGACTGTCACCCCAAAGAAGTGGGACATGGCTCCCCAGAATGGATCCGATAGAAAGAAAAACAAAGATCAGTGTTTTGGTCATAATGGCTGGGGAGGATGGGATCGAACCATCGCATGGAGGCTTCAAAGGCCCCTGCCTTACCGCTTGGCTACTCCCCAAGGTTGAGCGTTTCGAATATCTTCTGCAGTTCACGTCTACCAATTCTGGACTTAAAATACCGTTCTCTTTGCCTGGCTTCAGCTATTGTTTCATACTTTTCGCTATAAATGATAGTGAAGGGTGCTCGACCTTTTGTTGAGATATTCTTACCCGAATTATGTTCCAGAAGTCTTCGCTCTAAGTTGATTGTTGAACCGAAGTAGGTGCGATAGTCTTTCTTACTGAGTAACGAGTATGTGTAGGCTTCCATAGGTCTGCCTTATCCGCCTTCGCTTCGCTCGCCGAGATAAACCGCTTGGTCCGTCTTACTTCTCTTCATCGAGACTGGCCCGCCTCGGCTTGCTTTAGGAGCAAGACGGGCTACTCCCCACAGTGACTAGCTTCGCTCGGTGACCAGTTTGCCGCCAAGCATTTGAATCGCTTCAGCGATAATGGCCGGCCGCTCAGCCTCAGCAACCGTTTTCCCCCCAGCGGCATCCTTTTCGGTTATGACGACCCAAGTCGCACGAAACCCCAAAATCGTAACAAAGGCTTGGTCGAGTGTCAATCGATTTGTTTTTTGTTCCAGGCGTTCTTTGTGGAAGGGGTATTTCACCTGGAGAACAAACTTTTGATTCTGGATGATTGGAGTAACCGTTGAAAGGGCGACACCGAGCGAGGCATTCAGCCGGAGTGCATGGGTCATAATTGCTGGCCATTGGCGAAGCGCGAGACCGAGGTCAACAGCGGATTCACTCACAGGGCCGATCTCTTCCTCGGCGGCCGGAGCGGCTGCCGGTTGTGTCGCGGCTGATTGCTTGGGAGTGGATGGCGTCACCTTCGGTTTTTCTGGATCAGGAGTTACTTTCGGGGTTTGGACCGGTGTGCTCGGGGTCGGCTTTGGTGGTACGGGTGGTTGGGTCGCCGTAGCTTGAGCCGTTTGGATCAGTTTGACGAGGGCGATCTCGATCGGGAGCTCAGGGAGCGGTGAAACCTTGATCTGTCGGTCGGCTTCCTGGAAGCGCTCGAGGCATTCCACGATGCGGTCGGATCCGAGGCTAGTGGCGAGAGTGAAGAGCTCAGTCTTTTCTTCTTTGGTGAAGTCGTCGATGAGTTTTTCAGCGGTGGTTTTGTCCGCCGAAGCGAAGAGAAGTTTCCTCAGGTATTCGAGGAGCGAGAGTGTGAAGCCACCGAGTTCAGCACCAGCGCTCTTGAGTTCGGTGACAGTCGCCAGCGCTCGGGCGAGGTCACGTTCAGCGACAGCACTGAGGAGTGTGTGGTTCGCGGCGAGTGTGGTCGTGCCGAGGAGAAGGGCGACGCGCTTCGCATCGATGGGGGAAACTTCCAGGGTCGCGATCTGAGTAAAGAGGACTTCGGCATCGCGCATGCCGCCCTGGGCACTTCTCGCGATTACGGTGAGGGCGTCTTTTTCGATCTTAATCTTTTCGGCCTTGGCAATTTTTTCGAGCTTGGTGATGATTTCCTCAACGGGAAAGCGGTGGAGATCGAGACGGAGCGTCCGAGAGAGGATGGTCTCTGGGACCTTGGCGACATTCGTCGTAGCAAGGATGAAAATGACATGCGCCGGCGGCTCTTCGAGAGTCTTCAGGAGCGCATTCCAGGCGCCGATCGAGAGCATATGAGCCTCATCGATGATATAGACCTTGTAGGCGCCGAGGACCGGGGACGAGGTAACAGTCTCGCGTAGTTCGCGAATATTGTCGACACCGGTGTGCGAAGCGGCATCGATTTCCATGATGTCGAGCGAGCGACTGTCGATGGAGGCGAGGCAGTGCGGGCACTTACCGCATGGTTCGGCACCTTTGCGATCCGAGCAGTTGAGCGCCTTGGCGAAAAGCCGGGCGAGCGTGGTCTTGCCAGTGCCTCTCGGGCCAGTCAGGAGGTAGGCATGGGCGAGCTTACCGGTGACGAGGCTCTGAGTGAGGACAGTCACGGCAGTCTCTTGGCCGACAACGTCCTTGAATTGGAGCGGGCGGTACTTGCGGTAGAAGGTTTCGGACATAGGGGATCAAAAAGTGGAGCAGTGACTCCTATTATACCTGTCTCCTGAATGAAACAAAACCCCACCGAGAGAGGCAGGGTTTTGAGTTGGGATGAAATTATTTCTTGAAGACGAAGAGTTTGTAGCCGATGAAATTCCAGACCAGCGAGGCACCGGTCGCGAAGAGTTTGGCGATATTGGCCCAGAGTTGGGCGCCGATACCGAACGGGGCGGGGATGAAGGTGGTGATACCGGTCAGGATCGCACCATTGATTATGATACCTATCACGCTTACGGCGAAGAACTGTGAGAACTGGACGGCTGGTTTCTTGTCGCCAAGTCCGGCTGCGGCTTCTTTGAACGTCCAGCGACGGTTCATGTAGTAGCTGTTGACGACGGCCACTGAGAAGGAGATACAGTTGAGGAAGAATAGCGTCGGTCCAGAGTTCACGTTCGTGACATACATGAGTACGTTCAAAACAGCGAAATCGATACCGGTATTTACACCGCCGACGACAATAAACTTCGAGAACTGCTTCACGGTCCGGGCGACCCACTCTTTCGAGAAGCGGGTGGCTTCGGAACTCTGTACGACGGGATTGATATCCATAGGTTTCGGTGGCGTGTTAAATAAGTATTTTAGCGTCCCTCAGCGATTTCTTTCTCAATCGCTTCCATATCTTTGACCCAGGCGTCGAGTGGGGATGTTCCGGACGCTGGTGCCGATTCTGTGTCGGACGTGACGTGCTCGATGGCGGGAGATGAATCTTGCTCTGTTTCAAGTCCTTTCTTCCAATCGGAGCTGAGATGGCGCTCGCTCGGCTTCTTCACGGCCGGCGCCGGCGCACCAAGCGTGCCTTTCTGGAGAATATTTTCGATGGCTACCCAGGAGGCAGTGAGATCGCGCGGCATCATCACGGCCACCTCATCACCCGGCTCGGCCCGGAAGTAGGTGATAGATGCGAGGAGGACGCGGAATGGCTCGCCTTCGACAACGATGTGATAGTTGCCGTTTTCATCCTGACTGACGATACCGATGGCATGACGGCGTTCTATTGGTCCAATCTGCTTGTAGATGAATGAGCCGTCGGGGGTAATGGTGAGCTTCAGCATGTCACCTTCAACCAATTTCGATTTGGACGCATAGTTGGCTGGGACAGGGTACTGCTTACCATCAGTTCCAAACATAATCTGTCCATCGAAGGCCCCTTCGATAATTGTGCCAGCACCCTCGTCTTCAATCTTTTTCGGCCGGCCCGTTTTTTTCTTCCCTTCAATCTGAAGAAGCATCGCCTTGGCGCCCTGGATGGTGCGCTCGGCGTTCAGAATCATATCTCGGAGGGCCTGAATCTTGGCGCCATGGTCGGGAGCAGTCTGCCCCAAAGGATCAAGAGAAAGATTAGTCATAACGGATTTTATGTTTGTATATTTTTTTGAGACGACTTTTTTATCTGTCGTATTCAATAAAATTATACAAGAGAGGTTTGTCAATAGCAAATTAGCCTGAGTAGTCAATTGAAACGAATAATCAAACGTCGTTCCGCATACTTGACCCTACCCTTGACAAAATATGTTAATATGCGTTAATATGAGGCGTTCTCAGAAATTCTCAATTCACTACTTTTTATGGCTCAGCGACGTAAAACTATCGACCAGACTAGTCTCTCGGGCGCTCACTCGGCACTTGAGCTTTTGGATGCGCTTCTTTCTCATTTTCCAGACCGGTCGGGAGTGATTGTCCGGGATCGCTATGGCGTCAATGATGGCGTTGAGCAGACATTGGAAGAAATTGGCCAGGTGCACAGCATCACCCGTGAGCGGGTTCGCCAGATTGTCGATGTCATCATGAAGCGGGTCAAAGAAATCATGTCACGCGAACACAATCATTCACTCGTCAAGCAGGTTATCAGTGTTATCGAAGGTCACGGTGGTATCGTCGCTGTCGATGATCTCCTTTCTCACTTCGGTCATGGCAAGGTCTCAGAAGAGAAAGCATTGTTCGCTTTACTTCCAGCCTTCCCGGGATTGAAGATGGCCAAGGCCAATGATGAGCATCATGCCATTGTCACAACAGCTGAGTTCTCGCTCCCAAAATGGCAGCGGACGATTTCCTTGGCGGTTGCTCTCCTCGAAGAAGTTGCCGATGTGCAGTCTCTTGATGAGCTTTATGCGCTTTACGCCAAAAAGATTGGCAACGATGCCGTCGGGAAAGACATTTTCGAATCTCTGCTGACACCTTCAGCGTTGATTGAGAAAAACGTCTTTGGACGCTATGGCTTGGCACACTGGAGCACGGTCCGGCCGCGTGGGACTCGCGAGCGTGCCCACCTCATCCTCCAAGTGATGAAGAAGCCACTTCACTTTCGTGAAATCGCCCGGCTCATCGATGAACACGGCCTCTATAAGCTGGACAAGAAAACACATCCTCAAACGGTCCACAACGAGCTTATCAAAGATGAGCGTTTTGTTTTGGTCGGCCGAGGCACCTACGCACTCTCTGATTGGGGTTACCGACCGGGGACAGTGCGGGAAGTGCTCTCTTCGATTTTGAAGGAGAACGAAGAGCCGATGTCGCGTGAGGACCTCCTCAGGGCTGTCATGAAGGTCCGCCAAGTGAAACGCTCGACAGTCATTATCAACCTCAACAGCTTCTTCACGAAAGTCGGCAAGAATATCTACTCTCATACCGACAAGAAGCGCTAATCTTTTTGTCTTTTACTCCGCTTTTCTGTCGCGGGGTTTTCGCTCCTCACAATACCCTCTATACTGCCAAAGAGAGACAACGCTCTCCCTAAAGAAATGTGAACTGGCATGTTTGAACTTTTTAATAACATCGGGGTCGTCGCAAGCATCGCAGGCGACATTTGGTTTTACATCATCCCGTTCATTCTGTATCCGATTTTCATGCTGCTCTGGCTCGATAGCCGCGAGGAGCAGTTCGCTGCAAAGATTCAGTGGGTCTTACTCGAGATTATTGCGCCGAAAGAACTGGAGAAGAGCCCACATCCAATGGAGCTTATTTACTCTGGTTTCGCTGGTGTCATCAAGAGTCCGAGTACGTTTGAGGAGTATGTTGTTGGTGAGTATCCAGCTAAGTTTTCGCTCGAGCTTGTCAGTACCGAGGGGAAATTCCACATGTATATCCGGACGCAGAAGTCGTTCCGTAACCTGGTTGAGGCGCACTTTTATGCCCAGTATCCCAATGTTGAAATCGTGGAAGCTGAAGACTATACGAAGCAGGTGCCGAAGACTTTGCCGAACCAGGATTGGGATTTATGGGGGACGGAGTTCAAGCTCTTAAAGCCGGATCTTTATCCAATCCGTACATACAAATTTTTTGAAGAGTCGGTCACGGGCAAGATGATTGATCCTTTGGCTGGCCTCATTGAGACGATGGCCAAGGTCGGGCCTGGCCAGCATCTCTGGCTACAGTTTCTGACGACACCCGTCAAAGAGGATTGGGGTATGAAGACGGGGTTCTCGACGATTGAGGAGTTCCTTGGTCATGAGGAAGTCTCGAACCCGGGTATTTTTTCGCGCGTCTGGAACGATTTAGCCGATGTGTTTCGTAATCTCTTTTCCGGACTGCTCGGTGCCGAATTGACGTGGACGAGTCTCGCGGAGGCGGCCAAAGCGGATGAGGCACCGGTCGAGTTCCGGCTCACACCGGGACAAAAAGATATTTTGAAAGCGCTTGAGAGCAATATCGGCAAGCCGATGTTCAAAATCAAGATGCGCCACCTCTATCTTGGTCAAAAAGAAAACTTCTCGAAGGCGACTGGCGTATCGGCGTTCATCGGCGGCATCAAGCAGTTCAATGACCTCTCGCTCAACAGTATGGTACCGGACGACCTCTCCAAGACCTACGCGAGCTATCTATTTGTTGAGCCGCGCCTTCGCTATCGGCAGCGCCGGATCTTCCGCCGCTACATCACTCGCGACGGAGAACCGAGAGAGAATCAGTTCCTCTTCTCATCGGAAGAATTAGCAACTATCTTTCACTTGCCAGACATGCAGGTGCTTGCGCCGACGCTTTCACGCGTAGCGTCCAAGCGCGGTGGCGCCCCGAGCAATTTGCCAGTACAATAGTGGATACTTTTGCCTCCTTGTCGATCCTTCTTTTCCCTAAAGATCAACGCATCTTATGAATGAGTACAATGACAATCCGATAACTGTCTTTGCCAAGACGAACTTCCGTAACCAGGAGCGTGTTTTTGGCATTAAGGCTGACGACCGGCGCCGACACATGTACCTTTTGGGTAAGACGGGTATGGGGAAGACCAATCTTCTGGAGAATCTCGCCATTCAGGACATTCAGCAGGGTCATGGAATCTGCTTCATCGATCCGCACGGTGATGTCGCGCTGAAGCTCATCAAGGCGATACCGCCGGAGCGCATCAACGACGTTATTTACTTTGATCCAGCCGATCAAGCCTATCCGATCGCCTTCAACGTGCTCGAGCAGGTCGGTGCCGACCAGCGCTCGCTCGTCGCCTCGGGCCTCGTCGGCGTCTTCAAGAAGATCTGGGCGGATTCCTGGGGGCCACGGCTCGAGTACATACTCCGGAATGCCATCCTCGCACTCCTCGAGTATCCTGGTTCGAGTCTCTTGGGTGTCATGCGCATCCTCGTAGACAAATCGTACCGTGAGCGGGTCATGGAAAAAGTGACCGATCCAGTGGTAAAGCAGTTCTGGACTGTAGAATTTGCTGGTTGGAATGAGCGAACACTGCAAGAAGTCATCTCGCCGATTCAGAATAAAGTCGGACAGTTCACTTCGAATGCACTGATCCGAAACATTATTGGCCAGCCGACAAACGCGTTCAATGTGCGCGACGTCATGGATAATAGGAAGATTCTCATTATGAATCTCGCCAAGGGAAAGATCGGCGAAGACTCGAGTGCACTTCTCGGTGCCATGATGATTACGAAGATTCAGCTCGCCGCGATGGGTCGAGCCGATATCCCTGAAGAAGAACGCAAAGACTTCTACCTTTATGTCGACGAGTTTCAGAACTTCGCCACTGACTCTTTCGCCAATATCCTCTCCGAAGCGCGTAAGTACCGACTCTCGCTTATCCTGGCCAATCAGTACATCATGCAACTTGAAGAGAAGGTGAGTGACGCGGTTTTTGGTAACTGCGGTACTATTATATCGTTCCGAGTCGGTGCTGCCGATGCCGAGCTCCTCGAGAAAGAGTTCGAGCCTGTTTTCATGATGAATGACATGGTGAATTTGCCGAAGTATCAGATTTACCTGAAGCTCATGATTGACGGTATCGCTGGAGACGCTTTTTCCGCAACCACCCTTCCGCCGATTCTCATCGAAACGCCGGGCATCAATGACAAAGTGATCGCGGTGACGCGTGAACGTTATGCGGCGTCTCAGGCTGAAGTTGAAGAAAAAATCCGGCGCTGGACCGGGATGCTTTCTGAGGAAGAGAAACAGGCACTCCGAACGACAGTTGCTTTACCGAAATTGAAGCCTGTTTCAACCCAAACTCCAGCGTCAGTGAGAGAAGTGAAGCGTGATACCCCGAAGCCGTCGGTTGTGCGACCGCCGAAGCTCACGCCGAAACCGACTCCGGATCCGATGCCGAAGCTTGCGACTTTGAAAGAGGTGTCGCCGCCGCTCGTGTTGGACGAAGAATCTTCTGAAGATGTAGCTGGAGGGAATCAGGCTGAGAAGTTATTACTTCCGGCAGAAGAAAAGACGGCGCCGAGAGTTGAGAAGTCAGTCGTACCACTTCAGTCGCTCATTCAGGTGAAAGAGCCGCCAAAAGCAATCCTGAAAAAAGAGACCATGCCTCCGCCCACTCCAATCGAACCAGAAGCCAAGGATGAGGAGGTATTTGAAGTAGAATTGGCGCCGGAAACTGTTCCGGAGAAAGTGCTGTATTCGGCCGTCTGCGCTACCTGTGGCCTTGAGATTGAAGTACCGTTTGCTCCGGACCCGTCACGTCCAACGTTTTGCAAAGATTGTTTGCGTGACTATCAGCGGGCCGTGGCCAAAGAGAAGCAAAGTCTTGCGGCGCACTTAGCTGCTCCTCAGACTCATTCGGCTCGTCCGTCACAGGATTCGAGAGATACTCGGCGATCTGGCTCGACCGAGGTTCGGATGTATGCCTCGGCAGAGCGACCGATGAAGCTCTCTCAAGTCCAGCATATCGAGCCCAAGAAGTTCAAGGCACTCCGCAAAAAGCCAGATATCAATGTTGATGCGGTCCGAGCGCTCATCGATGGGGCTCGGCAGCAGAAAGACGGGGCGGAAGAGTAGATTGACTCGCCTTTCGCTTCGCGCTTGCCTGTTCTCCGCTTCGGAAGGTGGAGGGGCATTCTGATTCCGTCCGCCGAGTTTGCTTATGATTGAAAAAAAATCGAAAAAAGTCGCCGTGCTCGTATCTGGTGGCGTCGATAGTTCGGTCGCTCTCGCCCTTTTGAAAGAGGCGGGTTTCGATGTGACAGCATTTTATATCAAGATTTGGCTCGAAGATGAGCTGGCTTTCTTGGGAGATTGTCCCTGGGAAGAGGATTTGGCCTTCGTCCGGGCCGTGACGGAGAAGCTCGGCGTGCTGCTTGAAATCGTGCCACTCCAGAAAGAATACTGGGAGCGGGTCGTAGCCGAAGCAATCCATGAGGTTGAAGCTGGACGAACGCCGAATCCGGATATGCTCTGCAATAGTCGCATCAAATTCGGTGCGTTTTATGATGTGATTGGGCATGCATATGATAAGGTCGCGACGGGACACTATGCCCAGGTGGAAGAACGGGGAGGGAAATATTATTTGAAGAAGACACTAGACAGTGTGAAAGACCAGACGTACTTTCTCTCCCAGCTTTCGAAAGTGCAACTGTCCCGGGCATTGTTTCCAGTTGGGAGCTATACGAAGCCGGAGGTGCGGGGACTCGCAGAGAAATTTGAATTGCCGAATGCAAAACGGAAAGATAGTCAGGGGATTTGTTTCCTCGGAAAGATCCCGTTTGATGAGTTCCTCCGTCACCATCTCGGTGTCCGAAAGGGCCCCCTCGTCGAGCTCAAGACGGGAAAAGTGCTCGGTGAGCACAATGGTTTCTGGTACTTCACGATCGGCCAGAGGGAAGGGATTGGCCTCTCGGGTGGCCCATGGTATGTCACGAAGAAAGATACGGAAACAAATACGGTCTTCATCTCCCATGCCGAGCATCGGTCAGAACGGGCGCGCGAGAGCTTCGTCGTCCACAATCTGAATTGGTTCAATAAAAAGCCCGAAGATGGTGCGGAACTCTCGGTGAAATTGCGGCATGGACCGAAAGAATATCGCTGCCAGGTTCAGTGGCAAGCGAGCGGGGTACTCGAAATTTTCCTTCAAAAAGAAACCGACACGGGAATTGCGTCGGGGCAGTACGCGGTGTTTTACGTGGGTGACTATTGTTTGGGTGGTGGAGTGATCGAAGTGGAATGAGTATGGTGATTCGCAAGGAAAAAATAAAATTTTTTGAATTATATCTCTTAGACTTTTTTCAAAAAGTAGGGAGATCAGAGTTGCCGTGGCGAAAAAAGAGGATTACGGCCTATGAAGTTTGGGTGTCTGAAATTATGCTGCAGCAAACACAAGTGTCGCGCGTTATCGGGTATTATCAGCGATTCCTGGATCGTTTTCCGAATGTGGAGTCGCTCGCGGAGGCAGGATGGGAGGAATTTCTACCGTATTATGCTGGCCTTGGCTACTATGCGCGCGGTCGAAATATGCTTCTAGCGGCTAAAATAGTCGTAACAGAGTATCAAGGAAAATTTCCGAGAAATGTTGAGACTCTGCGGACAATTCCTGGAATTGGACCATACACAGCAGCAGCGATTATGAGCTTTGCCTATGGCGACAAACACCTCGCTTGGGATACGAATCTGAAGCGGGTAGTGGGACGATTCTTCTTCGGAACAAAGTGCGCCGTGATTGATGAGGCTTCTTTTGAGGTGAAGTTCACTACGCCGAGGAAGTCGCTGAACGCGGCGCTGATGGACTTGGGGAGCGCGCTCTGCATCGCTCGGCCCAAATGTGAAGCTTGCCCGCTCCGTTTACGCTGTACCTATTATCGCGAGGGCGGAAAACAAGAAGTGAGGCCGCCGCTGATAAAAACCGGACCGAAGCAGGATTGGAAAGAGGCGGTGGCTATCGTCATTCTCCATGAGAAGCACTGGATATACTATTCCTCAAGCAAAAAGCGTTACGCTCCCTTCATCCTTCCTTCTGGTTACAACACGCGCTCGGGTATTAAGCAGTATTTCGAGAAATATTTCGAATTGACGCTCGCCGTTCGTCCGCCGCATGCTCGGCGTGAAGAGGATGGCCGACGACAGCTCTTCATCCATGCCCAAATCCTCCTAGGCACACCGGGCTTTCGGACATATTCAAAACAAGAGGTTGCCGAGGTGACTGAGGGCTTGATGGTTTCCTGAAACGGCCATCTCCGTTATACTGGAGTTAGTTTTCTATCCTTGTTAGTGAACTTTTCCTATGCAGGTTCGCAATCTCAATATCTATTTCTTTTTCCTCATTCTCCTCATCGTTGGGGGGACAGTGTTCTTCATCTTTCAGCCATTCCTGACGGCAATCGTTGCGGCCACGATTCTCTCCATTCTCTTTCGACCGGCATATCAATCGCTCCTCCGAACGTTTCCGGGGCGCCCGGGGACCGCTTCATTTATCACCTGTCTTTTGGTTGCGCTCATTATCGTGACGCCGATTCTCTCGGTCCTCTCGCTTTCAATCGCTGAAGCGAACCATCTGTACTATACAATCGCGGAAGAGCGGTCATTTTTGGGTGTCGTCGAAGCGGGGGTGAAGACAATCCATGAGACGGCTTTTGGTCAGGTGGTCTTCAAGGATACCGCCTTCACGACTGAAAGCATCATGGAAGATATCCGCCTATTAAGTCAGAATGCCCTTGGGCTGCTCCAGGCGGCCTATCAGAGCGTGACACACTTTGTTTTCTGGGTCTTCGTTATGTTTTTTACGCTTTTCTATTTCCTGATTGATGGCGATCGGGCCTTTCGGCGGCTGATGCAACTCTCACCCCTAAAGACTGAGCATGAGAAACTGCTTGCTTCGAAGTTCATTTCGATCAGTCGGGCAACCCTGAAAGGGACGCTCGTCGTCGGCGTGATTCAGGGTCTTCTCGGAGGGCTGACATTTTGGATTATTGGTGTGCCATCGCCGGCCATCTGGGGCCTCCTCATGATCCTGCTCTCCATCTTCCCGCTTATCGGTTCTGCCTTAGTCTGGCTGCCGGTCGGTATTACCCTCCTCCTCATGGGGCAGATTTGGCAGGGCGTTTTTCTCCTGGTGATTGGATTTGGCGTTATCTCGGTCATCGACAATATCTTGCGGCCGAAGCTCGTCGGCAAGGATACCCAGATGCACCCTTTGATGATTTTTTTTGCAATTTTGGGCGGTATTGCATTGTTTGGTCTACCAGGCTTCATCATCGGACCGATCGTCGTCTCCCTCTTCCTTGCGCTCGGCGAAATCTACTCGATTGAATTCAAAGGCCAGCTCGAGAGCTATAATGATGAGTCTTGACCGCTATGCCAGAGTCGTGGCAAATGCTGCCTCTTTCCCTTAATCCAGTTGTTGGGTACATTGGCCAGTTTCCAGTCATGTGGTACGCGATTGCTTATATCGCCGGAGCATTTCTTTCTGCTTGGTACTTTGTGTACCTCTCTCGGAAAAATGGCCTCCTGCCAGATATTTCTGTTTCCATCGATCTCATCGTCACTATTCTCTGGAGCGTCGTAATCGGCGCTCGACTTGGCTATGTGTTCTTTTACGGCGGTGATGAATTCTTCCGTGAGCCATGGCGGATCATCTCACCGTATGATTTCAAACTGGACCAGTGGATTGGCATCCGTGGGATGAGTTTTCATGGCGGCCTCTTGGGCGGTGCGGTCGGCCTCTGGATGTTCACGCGTGAGGCGAAGCGGTATTTCTTCGATTTCTCCGATGTGCTCGTTCAAGCCGTTCCGATAGCCCTCCTCTTTGGTCGGATTGGGAATTTCCTCAATCTGGAGATCATTGGCAAAGCGACGACTCTGGGTTGGGGTGTTTACTTTCCGATGGCCGGAGTGCAGTGGCCCCGTCACCCGGTTACCCTCTACGAAGCCTTTTTCGAAGGTATTTTTCTCTTCCTTCTTTTGTTCGTCGCACGTCGTTTTCTTTCGACTCCGGGTCGATTGACCGGCCTCTTTCTCGTCGCGTATGCACTCCTTCGGGCTGGTGCAGAAGTTTTCCGGGCGCTCCCGGATGGCACCAGCCTCGTCTTTGGACTCTTGACCACAGGGCAGTTGCTTTCTCTCGTGATGGGAGTAGCGGGCAGCCTGCTCATCCTATTCGCCCGTCCACGCATGGTATAATGAATACTATCGAATCAACTATGGATAAAAAATACATTTTCGGACTTACTGGCCTTTTGGTTGTCATCGGTGGGATTATCTGGTGGGGATTGAAGGAGGATGGGTCGACTGAGGCTTTCGATGCTTCAGTTACGACCTATTTTTTTGGTGAAGAGTGTCCACATTGTCGGAATGTCCGGGCCTTTCTAAGCGAGAACAAAATCGAGGAGAAGTTTTCGTTCGTGAAGCGCGAAGTCTGGCATGATCGGAACAACGCTCGGCTCATGCGTGACGCAGCGGCCATCTGTAATCTTGGAGCAGACAGGGTCGCCGTCCCATTTGTCTTTTCTGAAGGGAAATGCACGATTGGTGAGCCTCAAGTGATTGATTTCTTCAAACAAAAAGCTGGAATGTAACGCCATGCGAGAGATTGTACCACCACAGGCTGAATCTATTTCCCGTGCCAAGATGCTCTTCGACGGTGTCGCCCGGGGGCGCGAATACCGCTCTCCTCGGCCGAACCTCGCGCCAGCGCCGATTGTGACGCCTTCTATGATCCGGGCGAGGCGACAGCTCGACGCGGTGCTCCTCCGTGAGGGGGCGAAGCGGAGTTTCTTTGCCACGTGGAAGCGTGAATGGCGTCGAATTATGCCGGCACGCCGGGCCTATATCGTCTTGCGACGTATCGGACGCAGACTGAACCGTTTCTTACCGGAGCCGGGCAACCTCTCACCAAAAAAAGCGCTGTATGCTTCACTCTTCGCTGGAGTGAGCTTTGGCATGGTGTCGATGTCGGTTATTCAGGAAATAAAGGGGGATGATGCGAACGCCGGTGCACCTGTCACGGTGTCCGCTCTTTCGGTTGAGGACAAGAGCAGTGTCAAGCTCGCCCGAGAACTTTCTCTCGAGCAGAAGTATGATCCGAGTGATGATCTCTTCCTTCAGTTTTTCAGTGAAGCTGAGAAGGACGAGTATGGCCAGCAGATTGAAGAGCTGGTGAAGGGCTATCCAATCGAAGATATGTTGCCGTATATTCTTGAAAAGGATCGGATTGTTGCCGCCTTCCTCATCGGTATCGCCAAGAAGGAGAGTAATTGGGGGAAGCGAGTGCCCGTTCTGGATGGTCAAGACTGCTTCAATTACTGGGGCTACCGGGGCATCCGGCGGCTCATGGGTACGGGCGGCCACACCTGCTTCAATAGCCGGAAAGACGCTGTTGATTCGGTCGCGCTTCGGATTGAGTCGCTGGTATATTCTTCTAAGATTGATACTCCGGAGAAGATGATCATCTGGAAATGTGGCTATAGTTGTGATGGGCATAGTCGAGAAAGTGTTCGGAAATGGATTGCTGATGTTGATATGTATTTCAAGGACTTAAACGAGGATGAGGGAGGAATAGCGGAGTAGCCTTTCTTTGACGGGGGCTGATCGTCATTCTCTTGACAATTACATAAAATGTGTTATTTTTTCGAACGCCCAGAAGGGCGTTTTTTTCGCTTGAGAAGAGGCAAAACCAGGAAAAAAGCCTCAAAATGCTTTGACTGAGAGGTGGAAAAATGCTATCTTTGGACTTGCGTCTCTAGCAATTTTATCCAGAAAAATCCTTATTCTAAGCCATTTTTTATGGTCCTGATTTCAAAAATACGAGCTGTCATTGGTCAAAAACAACGCTCCGGTATCGTTCGCCATGCCTGCCAAGTGCTTGGTGTCGCGAGTGTCATCGTAGTTTCGCTCGGGCAAGTACCGGCGGCCTCAAGCGATTCATTCAGAGAGACCGATTCGGCTGACCCTCCACAACTCCCGAATCTCTGTGATTGGCAGCGCGACTATGCCTTCTTTACGGTTCCAGAAGAGCCCATCAGGGCTGATTCAACACCTTGTGAGATGGCTTTTTCGAAGCGGCCAGCTCTGCTTCCAGTGTCTAATGAGTCGGCGGTGCCTCCGGCGTCCGCGGCTGGAGATAGTGGCGGTTTTGAAGCTGAACTCCTCGAAATCGTCGCTGGATATCCAATCGAATCGATGGTGTCAACGATTGCTCTCTATGATAGGGATATCGCCGGTCTGATCGTCGGTATCGCTAAGAAAGAGAGTAACTGGGGGAAGCGCGTACCCCGGACAGAGAGCGGCGAGGATTGCTTCAACTACTGGGGCTATAAGGGTGCTGGTGCGCGTGGCGTGGCGATGGGTCACGGCTGTTTTGGTACTTCCGAAGAGGCGGTTCAGGCGATTGGCAAGCGCCTTCAGGAACTCGTCGCTTTGCGGAAAACAAGCGAGCCGAAGAATATGACAATCTGGAAATGTGGCTCATCCTGTGCCACGCATTCGCCGGAAAGCGTCCGCAAGTGGATTGCGGATGTTGATATCTATTTCCGCGCTATTGCTCGAAAGTAGTCGCCGTCTTCTGATTTGAAAAAAAGAGGGATGGTATACTGAGGAAAAAGCATTCCTCACATGCACTGGATCACGTTTGCGCTCGCTGGCTACTTCTTCAATGCCGTTACGGCGCTTTTTGATAAATACTTGCTCGCCGGCCGGATCAAGGAGCCGGTGGTCTATGCCTTTTTTGTCTCTGTTCTCTCACTCTTCGCCGTCGTCCTCATCCCGTTTGGTTATCAGCCAATACCGTGGCAGACATCAGTCGTTTTTCTTATCTCGGGCATCCTTTTCCTCTACGGCCTCGTCGCTTTTTACAATGCCGTGAAGCGAAGTGAGATCAGTCGTGTCGCGCCCCTCGTTGGCATCACGATTTCTATCATCGCCGGCGTCGCTTCGCTCGCCTTTGGACCGGCGGCTAATCTCTCCTTTTCTCCGGGACACTTCCTCTCGCTTCTCATGCTACTTTCGGGGGCATTCCTCGTCGCGTTCGACCTGCCGCTCAAGAAGAATGATGCCTTGATGAAGTCGACCTTGCTCGCTGGCGTTCTCATGGCACTCTCACTTCTTTTCTTAAAGACCGGCTACCGGAACGCTGACTTCGTGAATGGTCTCATCTGGTCGCGGCTCGGCTTTATCGTCGGTGGCTTCAGCCTCTTTATCATTCCCGAGTATCGTCGCGCGATCCTTGAAAATACGCGCCACCTCTCTTCTTCAAATAAGCGCGATGTGACGACCGGTGCGCTTTTCCTCCTCAACAAAGTGTTCGGTGCCGCTGCAACCTTTCTCTTGACCTATGCCGTGTTCCTCGGACCGGTTACTTTCGTTCAGGCTCTGAATGGCATCCAGTATGCCTTCGTTCTTTTCCTCGCCATCCCGCTTGCCATCAAGTTTCCGAAAATCTTTGGTGAACGGCTTTACTTTTGGGACTGGTTTCAAAAAGCCGCTGCTATCACTCTGATTGGTCTTGGGATGTGGTTGGCCGTGACGCAGGGAGCAGATTTCCTTTTTCTATAAACAACTATGTCGCTCATCAATGAGTCAACGAAATCTCTCTGGCGGGGAGTGATTCGAATCATCTTGTACGCGTTGTCTGCCGTCACGATCATTCTCGGGATTATCTTTGCCTGGTTTAATCTGCCCGGACTTTCGGCTCGCGAAGACGTCCATCTCGGCATGACTTTCTCAACTCGCTATGCTGAGGCGCTTGGCCTCGATTGGCGCGAGACCTACAGAGCCCTCCTCGATGATATGGGGGCTCGGAAGCTTCGCATCCCGGTGTACTGGGACTTGGTCGAGCGCGAAAAGGACAGTTATACCTTCGAAGATATTGATTGGCAATTGGCCGAAGCCAACAAGCGAGGGGTTGAAGTGATTCTTGCTATTGGAATCAAGGTCCCACGCTGGCCAGAATGTCATATCCCGGAATGGGCCAAAGAGGATGTCGATGTCCAGCAACTAGGGATGCTTGATTTTCTTCGAAAGACAATTTTGCGCTATAAAGATGATTCGGTAATTGTAAAATGGCAGGTAGAGAACGAGCCCTTCCTAAGTTTTGGTATTTGCCCAAGTTTTGATGTCAATTTTCTCGAAAAAGAGATAGCCCTGGTGAAGCGACTCGATCCGTCACGTCCGATACTATTGACCGATAGCGGTGAGCTCTCGCTCTGGTATGGAGCAGCGAGTCGAGGTGATGAATTCGGTACGACGCTTTATCGTGATCTGTACAATGAAAAAGCGGGCGGCTACTTTACCTATCCAGTTGGACCGAATTTTTTTCGGACCAAGGAGTTTTTCGTTCGACTCTTTTCCCATCAGGAGAAGTTTAGTGTCATCGAGCTCCAGGCCGAGCCCTGGGCGAACGGTTGGGTGGCCGATGTTTCCCTAGAAGAGCAATTCATCACGATGAACGAAAAGCGACTCGAGGAGAACGTCACTTATGCGCGACAGGTCGGGTTTGAAGATATCTATCTCTGGGGTGGGGAGTGGTGGTACTGGCTGAAGGTAAAGAAAGACTATCCGGCCGTCTGGGAGAAAGGGAAAGAGTTGTTTCAAAAATATCCGTAAGCGTGTCAGATGATACTTATCCTTGATAATCCCCGAAGTGCCTATAATGTCGGGGCGCTCTTCCGGACAGCTGATGGGGCGGGCGTGGCCCATGTCTACCTCGTTGGTATTACACCGAAGCCAGCTCAAGTGGGGCAGCTCTATCGCACGCTCGCCGAAAAGACTCTCGCTAAAACGGCGCTTGGCGCAGAGGGAGCAATTCCTTGGACGCACGTGAAGACACTCTCGCCGCTTATCCGTCGGCTGAAGGCTGCTGGAACGGAGATTGTCGCGCTTGAGGAGGGCGAAGGGATAGAAAGCATTGATTATCGAGACTGGCAACCGAAATCAGGAGTGAATGTGGCACTCCTTGTCGGTAATGAGGTTGAGGGCATGGGCACGAAAGCACTCACGCTTGCGGATACCGTTATCTATCTCCCGATGCGCGGAACGAAACGTTCATTGAACGTATCGGTCGCCGCCGGTATTGCGTTGTACCACTTGTCGGATACAATAGAGAGACTCAGTAGGAATAAGAAAGATTGAAAATGAAAAAAGAAACGAAAGAAAAAAAGATTGCTATTTTCGATATCGATGGGACGATTTTTCGGAAGAATCTTCACTTTGAGCTCATCAATGAGTTGTCCTGGCTGAAGACCTTTCCGAATTCCGTCCGCCGCGAACTGACCGAAGTTTACAGTCATTGGATCGAGCATTCAGGGACGTATGAGGAGTATCGTCAGGCAATCGTCCGTATCTATGCTGAGCATATCGAGGGTGTCACGGAGGAGGCGGTCCATGAGGCGGCTCGCATCGTCATCCCGTTCCATGCGAAGCGGACCTATCTTTTTTCTGAGGCGCTCATCAATGAGCTTCGTGATAAAGGCTATCACCTCCTCGCTATTTCCGGATCGCCGATTGAGATTGTCGAAGAGTATAATCGCCATTACCTCCATTTCGACGGAGTTTTCGGGAGCGTCTACGAACTCGGGCCGGACAAAAAGTATACTGGCGTCGCCAAATTCGAGCCGTCTCGGAACAAGGGTGAAGTCTTGAAGCAGTACGTGTACGAGCATGGGCTGACACTTGAAGACTCGTATGGTGTGGGGGATACCGAGAGTGATGGGAGTTTCCTCAAAATGGTGACACATCCGATTGCGTTCAACCCCAATCAGAATCTGAAAGCGATGGCCGATCAGGAAGGCTGGCGTATCGTCCTTGAGAAGAAAGACGTCATCTATGAAATCCCTCACCAATAATTCAAACCGCTATGGCTTTCAACCTCAATAAGAGCCTCGACGATTTTTTGAAGAAGACCCTTTGGCTCTGGCTACCGTTTTACGCTTTCCGTATCCTCGTGAAGGAGTTCGGCGCCTGGATAGGCGGTAAGAAATAAGTATGGAGCGTGAGCGTTTTCAGACGGTTTTCTCACCGCGCCTCCTCATGCTCGTTCTCTGGTGCGCAGTGATTTTCGCTTTTTCCCATCGCCCGGGGAGCGGCATTCCGTTCGATCCACCGCTTTGGTACGTGCTTGAGAGGAAAGGTGCTCATGTCTTTGAGTATGCCGTCTTGGCGCTCTTGGCGTGGCGGTATTTCGTGACGATTTTTCGGAGGGAATCAGTGACGCGAGTCCTGATGTTAACCGCGGCTTTTGCGCTTTCTTATGGCATGCTCGACGAGCTACATCAGTTTTTTATTTTCGGTCGGGGAGCGCGGTTTACTGATATCTTGGTCGATGGATTGGGCATCCTCTTCGCGCTCAGTCTTATCGCTCTTTTTCGAGTCCGGCGATGATATACTGAAGGGTATATGACCTTCACTCGCCATCGCACCATCCAATACATCGGCATCCTCTTCGCACTCGGCCTCATTGCGGTCGGCTATTGGTATTTTAGTGCGCGCGCTGGGCTGAAGACCAACACGTCCGGCAGTCAGCCCCAGGGCACCGGCCGGCTCGATAGCGGGCTCGCAGGATACTGGGCACTCGATAACGGCAGCGGTACGAGCGCGACTGATAGTAGTACGAATAGCAATACGGGGACACTTACCAATGGT
>Ga0163144_10004355_pt1 | contig 31912 bp, 29 predicted proteins | sample OliLak19BULKMAT1_FD_123175 | JGI IMG/M metagenome (GOLD analysis project Ga0163144, IMG submission 123175) | Freshwater microbial mat bacterial communities from Lake Vanda, McMurdo Dry Valleys, Antarctica - Oligotrophic Lake LV.19.BULKMAT1 | ecosystem: Environmental > Aquatic > Freshwater >... | reverse complement strand
TAAATATAATTTGCTTCTGCGTCTAGTATTCCTATCAGGTCAGAACCCTCTTGAACCAATGCTTTAAACCGTTGCTCGCTTTCAGAGCTTTGCTTTACTATAGGTTTAATATTTCTTGATTGACAAGCTACGGCAAAAATTTTGTGATCGTCTCCGGTTAAAGGTTCAAAAGTAATTTGACCATATTGAATTTCGCTTGATCCTGGATGATGGTAATGCTCTTCTATTTCAAAATACTCTCCTTTAAGTGCCCTGGTATAATAGGCTTTCCATTTTTCAATATAACCCTCACCAAAGCCTTCGGCCAATACAGACTCGTTCAGCTTTTTTTCCACCCCGGTCATTTCTTTCATGAAGTTTAGATAAGTTTTATTGGCATAAATCAATTGAAAGTCCGGGTCAATCATCCAATAAAGGTTCTTGCTCTTATCCAGCAGGAGATGCGTTAACTGTGTTTGCTTCATGATAAGAATTAATTTTTGAGGTGTATGGTAAAATAAGAAAAAACAATGAAAAGTTCATATGAATGTTTGAATATTCAAAAATCCAGTTATGCAGTGGATTTAGACTAAAGCGTTCATTGTTGTTCAAGCATAATCAGACTTGTGCATATTTACTCAAAAGATGTTTAGGTAGTAACTGGCAAAAGTGAACGCTGGGGTAGAGATATTATTAAGAAGATTAAAACCAAGTTCAGGAAACAGGATCATCAATTGGTTACTATTTACGAGTTCTGTAATTACATGGGGTTAGATGCTGTTACTTTAAAGCAGTTGCTCCGGGCTAAGTTTTTATTTGTGTAACCTACTTTTTTAAAAAAAGTAGGGCAAAAAACCACCCCCTGGCTGTTATAGCTTGTAAGGAGGTAAGGTTAGAAACCTGCGAGGGAGTATAAATACAATGACTAGGCTACTTTCAAATTGTTTGGTAATATACCAGGTTTCAAAAGTTGAACTGGTATAACCGCCTTAATGCATTTATTTTCCTAAGATTCTTTATTAAATGGTTTGAAAACTGTACTATTGGGGTTACTAAAAAGCTTCATAGAATCTATGAGGCTTTTTTATTTACTATAGAAACTGATTTGTAACTATTTAGAAAGTTTCTTTGGCATCTTTACCTGCACATCCGACCCTTTGGCAAGAAATACAGAAACCGGTTTTACATTTTTTATAAAAGGAACAAAGGCTGCCCCGTATAGCTTTTCAACATCACAGTCAAGCTTATAATCTGTAACCGGGTACACCTGCCAGCGGGCATGAGCCAGCGAGTACTCAATAGTAGTTGTTTCATTTAGTTTATTGTAGCCATAGTAGTGTTCAAAAATAAATTCTTCTTCAGAGCCGGGTACAATATCCTTTAATACAGGATTGGCTTTTATCCACATCATGTTCCAATCCTCATTTTTCTTTTTCCAATTGTAAGCTACTTGCAGTTCATTGTTATTAAGACTGACGGTATGATTCATTTTTGCGATACTGTAATGCTCATTGTAAAACAAGTTAGCTATGCCTGCCACTAAAAACTGCGGAACTATTTCAGAAATAAAACCTGCACCCCTCTTCCATTCTTTACCATCAAAATATTTAATGTAGTAACGAAGGTTTACCTCTTCAAAATTTACAAAGCCGGGCCACTTTATGCCCATAACGCTGGTGTTGTTGAACAAAAAACCAACTACACTTACAATCGCTTTACCATTATAGAAATCTATTTCAGTGTAAGGTGGCAAATGTGGTTTTAATATCGCAGCATCCACTTCATAATTAAACATAGCAAGGTACTCCCAGCGTGCTGATAAAAATATTTTTGACGCCATACTAACTTATTTTTTGTGGTTGGATGCCGGGCTTTGCATACGAATAACGTTTAATCAGTTCTGTTGTATAGTATCCGTCAATGCCATTGCTGCAGATAGAGGTTGCTTTATCCAGGTGAATAAAACCATCTTCAGAAACAACGTCACTGTCAATTTGTATGGAAATAATTTTTCCAATCACCAGAAAGGTATCGTTTAATTCAATAGGAATAATTTGTTGCAGCGACAATGCATATTTTATCCTGCTTTCTTTTACAAAAGGTGCAGGAATATTTTCCTGAAACTCCGGTGTTAATCCTACTTCCCCAAACTCACTTATTCCGGCTTCATACTTTGCACTTGTTTGATGGGCCTGCTGCACAAAAGAAGGATGGATATGATTGATGGTGTAAACTCCCGTCGCCTGAATATTAGCCAGCGTATGTGGCGCAGCCTTTACAGGCCGGTTGATATAGCCAACCAACGGCGGATTGGAACCGATATGCACAATACTGCTGAAAATGCCCAGGTTAGTTTGCCCCAGCTCATTTACTGTGCCAATAAGGTTTACAGACTTAAATCCCGTAAGGCTATTGATAAAATTAGCCCGGTAAAAACGTTCCCATGATTCTATGTGTGAAGTAGTATAAGATTCCATGCAGATAAATTAATTAATTATTCAAACATTATTGACAGTAAATTGTTTAATCCCTCAATATGAATGAAGCAATATAGGTTTTGCCTCATCTGTTTAAACAGCACCCTGCCATCCAAATAAATTCGCAGGGGTGCCTGCTGCAAGAATGTTTTTCTTTCATTTAATTGAAAATAATACTTCATCGCTCCTGCAGTAAGTTTTATGAGGCCTCCTTCAAAAAAAAAAAATTACAAGGGTAACAGTGTTGATACGGACCATGAACACAATGATGTAAGGAATGTGATTGCATTTTTGCCGCAACAAAAATATTACATGTACCCATATTTCCTTAATTCCTGATAGCTTACCACTTTACTTATTAAATTTTCTTACATACTTCCCCTTTTTGATTTCCAGGAAAGACTTAGGATCAACAATTAAAAAATATTTGTTTATGCATTTTAGTGTATCGTTTATGTATCAAAGCTTTTTTTTAATATAACATTCAACAAAGTATAATCCGGTAACAGATGTATTCCAATAAAACAGAATTTTTCAAATTTATTAAACCTTTTAACCAATAAACCGTTTATTCTTTTATCTGAAATCATTAAACAAAGTTTTATTACGCATTACAAATTGATGATGATATTTTCTTTTGTAAACTAAAACCATATATATATGTATTCAACACTTCTCGGGGTACTCCCAATCGCAAACAACAACTATGGGGCCTTTACATTTTTTGTAGGCACCATGGCCATGATGGCCGCCAGCGTATTCTTTTTCTTTGAGATGAACAATGTGCCGCAAAAATGGCGTACATCTGTTCTTGTATCCGGTCTTATTACTTTTATTGCTGCCGTACACTATTACTACATGAGGGGTTACAACCTGGATACAGGAGAGTCCCCTGTATTTTTCCGTTATGTTGACTGGATTTTAACAGTGCCATTAATGTGTGTGGAATTTTATTTGATTACCAAAAAGGCCGGTGCAAAGGCAGGACTACTTTGGAAACTCATTTTTGCATCTATTGTAATGCTGGTAACCGGCTACATTGGTGAAGCCATTTACGGCAGAGAGACACAAAGCTGGATTTGGGGATTAATAAGCGGATTGGCATACTTCTACATTGTGTACCTCGTTTGGTTTGGTGAAGTGGCTAAACTTGCAGGTAATGCAGGCCCAGCGGTGGCAAAAGCTGTAAGAACTTTAGGTTGGTTTGTGCTTGTTGGATGGGCTATCTACCCCGTTGGCTACATAGCAGGTACGGCCGGTGGCCTGTTTGGGTTCAGGGTTTTTGAAGGGCTCTCTATGGATATTGTTTACAACATTGGTGATGCCATCAACAAAATCGGATTTGGCTTAGTGATTTATGCACTGGCACAATCTGATAAGGCAACTTCTCCGGCTAATGCTTAGGTGATAATAAGAAGTGCAATACAACCGTATTGCACTTCTTATTTTAAAAAATCATTTTTATCAATTGAGTATGTTAAAGATTGTACTATTATTTTCAGGTTGTATATTATTGCTGTTTCAGCAATATATTTTACCAATTGATACTAATACACAATTCTTCATTTTTTTAATAGGAATTCTTTTGCTCGGCGTACCCCATGGTGCTGCAGACTTGCTGGTAGCCACACAAAATGCAGAAAGTGTCAAACACTCATTTTCAAAATTCAGATTTTTAGTTGTTTATATTTCACGGCTTTTTGCTTTTGCAGCGATACTGTGGTTTTTACCTGTAGCAGGTAATCTGCTTTTCATTTTTTTTGCTGCCTACCATTTTGGCGAAACAGATTTATATAAGTTCAAAACTAATACGCTCATTGGTAAATTATTTGTAATCTCTTACGGCTTACTTATCCTCTCTGTTATTCTGCTGCATCATTTTGAAGAAGTGAAACCTTTGTTTCAAATGTTTAAGTCAGGTAAGGAAAATGCTGCCCTTATTAACTGGATTGATACGCACCGTTACAACATCATCTCTGTTTCAGGAATACTTTTTTTCGCAACCACTTTCATATATTTTCTGCGGAATAACGATAGGGATGTAAAGGATAAGGGAGAGTTCTTAATCCGCTTTGCAATCATTTTATTTATTCTGTTCAAACTGCCAATGCTTCTTGGTTTTACGTTCTACTTTGTTGTATGGCATTCTGTTTTATCACTTAATAATATCATTAATTACCTGCAAAAGGAAAATGCTTATCCCAAAAAGATCATTACCCGTCAAATAGTGCAGTACAGTTTGCTGGCAATTGGCGGTATAGGCTTATTTGGTTTAACAGGGTTCATGTTTGTCAGCAGCAATGCCATAGTGGGTTACCTGTTTTTAGGTCTAGCTGTTCTCACCGCACCGCACATGCAAATTATGCATGACATGTATTGCAGCCTGCGGCAGTTTAAGCCAGTAGAAAATTAATCATTCATGAAAAAGTTTACCATTCATTGTTCAAAAGAAACATCCAGCGTAGCCAAGTTACTTAACCTATGAACTCATCAGGTTCAATATTGCGTTTTACTTACCGTCAATTGGAACTCTTCTGGCAGGGTAAAAAAATTGCAAAGTTTCAAAGCAAATTACTAATCGCAATTTTTATTTTAAGCATGGGGCTTGCTCTTATAAACCACACTGGTTTTATTATTATGCCCAACTTGTTTGCTCGTATACATTTTTTACAGGCAATAGAAATATCCTTCACGCTGCTGTTGTTCTTTGAAATGATAAGTCTGGTATTTGTTATACCACATTCCATTGCCAACTCCATCGGAAAGCAATTTGAAATTTTAAGCCTGGTGCTGTTACGTTCCTCTTTCAAAGAGTTTTCACATTTTGATTTTCATATTCCTGTACAAAACCAGCTACAGTCCCTTTATAAAATGATTTCGGATGGAATGGGTTCGTTAATCCTGTTTTTCCTGCTGTCAGTTTATTACAACATACAGCAGCACAGGTCTGTAACAGCATCAACAGATAAGTCGCAGTTTATCATCCTTAAACAGTACATAGCGCTCCTTGTATTCATTTCCCTTTTTTTTCTTGAGACAAATGATATTTACAATTTTATAAATACTGGTATATGGGTGCAGTCAATAGACCAGTTTTATATGATATTGATTTTTGCTGATTTACTTTTTATGCTGGTAGCATTCAAATACACACTGCACTACCCGGATGTTTTCAGATATGCAGCTTTTGTGCTGGTTACTGTTTTTATAAGGCTTTCGTTAATGGCGCCTGTTTACTACAATGCCCTGCTGGCACTTTTTGCCGTGCTTTTTGCTATCGCTGTTGCTCATGCCCACAATATATTTAGGCAGGGCAGATTAAATTACATCACAAAGAAAAATAATTCTTTACAATAAAACTTTACTCAATGTTCAAGAAATTTAAGGCCTCAGAATTATTAATTTTAGCGATGGTGGTTATCCTGATTTTTGTATCAGAATATTACTATGTAATACTAAAAGACCCCAACCGGGCGATCTTCATTGGGTTGTGGCCACCAACCATTTTGGGTTTGCTCATTTTTTTTAATATGAAAAAACAATCATAAACTATTATGGAAAACAATACGGATATCATCGTTTTAACGAGTATTATTATTGTACTTTTTTTGGTATTTATCATTGCTACAGTAAGAGAGCTGAACACTATAAGCACCACAAAATTTGTGGAGAAAGAAGAAGGTGGACCAAGGGCGGAAATGATGCGTTTCATCGGTAAACTTTTTACAGACGACAGGATTGATGCAGGTAAGAAAATTACATTTATGAATGCAGTAAAACCAATTATTGAAGATTTGCTGCCTGAAGAAGAACTAAAGAAAGAATGAAAAATATAGACATAGGTGTCCTGTTTTTATTACAGTTTAATTAACAAATGCTTCTTCAATATCCTGAACATAGTGTGCTACACGGTGTTATTCATTTGCATGTAATAATATATTGCATACAAATTTTCTAAACACTTTTTTTCAAATTTCTCAAATTATAAAAACAATCATGAAATCAATCAAAAAGGTTGCACTTTTTGTTGCAGCAACATTACTGTCCTTTAACGTAATGGCACAAACAAACAAAGACATTGTGGATATTGCCGCAGGCTCCAAAGCACACACCACACTGGTTGCGGCAGTAAAAGCTGCAGACCTTGTAACTACTTTAAAAAGTGAAGGGCCTTTCACCGTATTTGCACCCACCAATGATGCTTTCGCAAAACTCCCTGCTGGCACTGTCGAGAATTTATTGAAGCCTGAGAACAAAGCTACACTTGCTGGTATACTAACATACCATGTAGTTGCAGGAAACCTGGATGCAAAAACGGTTTTAGCTGCTATTGAAAAAGGCGGTGGCAAAGTGGTGTTAACAACAGTGGCAGGAGGGAAATTAACTGCCGAAGTTGTAATGGGAAAGGTTGTGTTAACAGATGAGAACGGAGGTAAAGCAATAGTAACTGCTACTGACCTGAAAGCAACAAATGGTGTTATTCATGTAATTGATGCAGTATTATTGCCTAAGTAAGTTTTTATAGATTTAAGACTTCTTTTTTAAATAATTTTTTACAAGTAATATTATTCAAATTTTATTACCTGGTTTAAAGTGAACACAGTTTTAAAGCTGTGTTCACTTTTTTTAGCAGCTTTCACAATAACAAGTTTACCTTCTTTTTTATAAAATTATTTTACTGTTTTACATTAAAAGTTAATTGAAACAAATCTTTTGTTTACCCGTAATGTTATAAAAATGTAACCATTAAGTAATCGAAAAAATAAACCTTGCATTTTGACAACTATTCAATACCGCTTATGTTAAATATGTAATTAAATTATATAAAATGGAAAACATTGTAGAAATCGCATCGGGTAACAAAGACTTTACAACATTGGTAGCTGCTGTTGTTGCGGCTGGTTTAGCAGAAACATTAAGCGGCGAAGGCCCTTTCACCGTTTTCGCCCCTACCAACGAAGCATTTGCCAAGTTACCGGCAGGAACAGTTGAAGAATTAATCAAGCCAGAAAATAAAGCGAAACTGGCGGCTATTCTCACTTATCATGTAGTTGCAGGCAAGGCTTTATCTTCTGATTTGTCTGATGGGCAATTAATCAAAACAGTGAATGGACAGGAAGTTACAGTGTCTTTAGGGGACAATGTAAAAGTGGATGGAGCTGTTGTAGTAACAGCAGACCTGGAAGCATCAAATGGTGTTATCCATGTGATTGATGCAGTAATTATGCCTAAGTAAAAGGCTAAATACTGTATTAAAAGTTTATGGCTGTATCAATTTGATATAGCCATATTTTTTTAGCACTATCCTTTAACTAAAAAAACTGTCAACCTTTTATAAAAAATGTTCTTCTATCTGTTGGTATTTACGCTTTTTAAATGATTGAATCTTGTAAGTGGGATGTATAATTAATCAATGCTTCCTGAGTAATTCTTTGCTTTTTTTTTAGAATTAAAGTTTTAAAACAAGGCATATAATCTTATTTTAATTTGGTACCATTATTATATTTTATGATAATGGAAGCAATAATTTCTGCATTGGGGAACGCAGCTATTTCAATCATGTTAGCTGCTCTGAAGGAATAGTAACCTTGCATCCTTTATTGGGCGAAGATTCTACGTTAAAACTTCCTGAAAAAAGCTTAGCCCGTCTCGTTATATTCGCAAACCCAATTCCATTAGAAACTTTCTCTTCATCAAACCCAACTCCATTTTCGGATATTTCAAAACTCAGTTTGCCGGATATAATTGAAAGACTCACATTTATTATACTTGCATTAGCGTATTTAAGAATGTTATTTAATTGCTCCTGCATAATCCGGTAAAGATTTATTTTAAGGTCTCTTTTAAGGTTAATGTTGTCAAGTTCTTTGTCAAAAGTTAAATGAGTTTCAAATCTCCCTTCAAGGTTTATAGAAGAAAGTAACTGAAACAATGATTCATTGAGTTTCATATCATCAAAAAATGCGGGCGCCAAACGATGGGAGAGGTTTCTGATTTCTTTTGAAGCTAGTTTTATATTATCTATTCCATGCAATAGGAAAGTAGCCTTATCGCCAATAAGGCTTGGTTGAAGGATTGAAAGATTCAGCATAGAGCCAGCTAATGTTTGGCAGATGTTGTTGTGTAATTAGCTGCCTATTGCATAACGTTCTTCTTCCTGCGTTTTAATAATGGCCTGGGGGGGTCACCAAGCCCCACAGCAAGATGAGCTTTATTATTCCATATGTGCAACCGTTTTCGCAACAGCTACCCCATAAGTTTTAATATATTTGATGCACCTTTAATCAAGAAAATAAAAGAAATGACCAAAAAGATTGCTCCCATTGACCTCATTGATAGTTTTGAGAAGATTCCGACCAAAATTTTTAAATCTGCCCAGGAAGGCTCTGTTTTTGCAGCCATGCAAATTGCAGAATTGATCAGGTCCAAACAGGCAGCTAATGAAAAATGTGTATTGGGATTGGCAACCGGCTCTACTCCAAAATCTTTATATGCAGAATTGATTCGATTGCACAGGGAAGAAGGATTGAGTTTTAAAAATGTAATTGCTTTTAACCTTGATCAGTATTATCCTATTGAGCAGGATGCCATCCAGAGTTATCACCGCTTTATGAAAACACAGTTGTTTGATAAAGTAGATATTGATCCGGCTAACTGTCATATTCCCGATGGAACTATGGCAAAAGAAAACATCAAACAACATTGTGCAGCCTACGAACAAAAGATTGCTGATGCAGGTGGTATTGATCTGCAAATACTCGGCATTGGTATCAACGGACATATTGGTTTTAATGAACCCGGCTCCAGCATTTATACAAAAACAAGATTAACTACTCTTACCAATACTACACGTCTTGCGAACAGTTATGAATTTGCCAATATCAGTTCTGTTCCCCGCCTGGCAATTACGATGGGCATCAGCACTATTTTAAAAGCAAAAAAAATAATACTTCTTGCATGGGGGCCAACGAAAGCACCGGTGGTTCAGCAATCAGTAGAAGGACATAATACAGAACAGGTGCCGGCTTCTTTATTGCAGAATCATGAGAACGTAACATTTGTGATTGATGAAATGGCAGCTGCTGAGCTTACCCGTTATAAAAGCCCATGGTTGACCGGTGAGTGTGAATGGAATAACAAAATGATCAGGAAAGCTGTTGCGAATATGGCGCTGAAATTGGAAAAACCTGTTTTAAGTTTAACTAATTCTGATTACAACGAATTTGGTTTGAGTGATCTGCTGGTGGAGAAAGGAGAAGCTTATGAAATCAATTTGCAGGTTTATTATATGTTGCGTGATAGTATTACAGGTTGGCCCGGTGGCAAACCAAATGCAGTGATTCCGGCACATCCTGAACGCAGTGAACCTTACCCCAAAAAAATAGTTTTGTTTTCACCACATCCTGATGATGATATTATTTCCATGGGAGGAACTTTTCAACGCTTACACGACCAGGGACATGAAGTGCATGTGGCTTATCAAACCAGTGGCAATATTGCCGTAACGGATGAATTTGTTACACGCTTCATGGATTTTGCAGTTGGCTTTGAAGAAATGTTTGGTGTTGACAGTAAAAAATCAAAAAGCATATTAGCTGAAGCAAGAGGTTATCTTGAAAATAAAAAATCGAACCAGGTTGATACAGGCGATATCCGTAATGTAAAAGGTTTGATTCGCAGATGTGAAGCAGCTGCTACCTGCCGGTATGTTGGTTTAAAAGAAGGGCAGTGGCATTTTCAGAATCTTCCTTTTTATGAAACAGGAACCATTGAAAAAAAACCAATGAGCGAAGAAGATGTGCAACTCACCATGGAACTATTGCGCAAAATAAAACCACAACAGGTTTATTCCGCAGGTGATTTTGCTGATCCGCACGGTACACACCTTGTTTGTTTCAATGTTGTTTTGGAATCGTTGAAGCGTATAAAAGCTGAAGGCGATGATTGGATCAACAACTGCTGGTTATGGTTGTACAAAGGTGCGTGGCAGGAGTGGCATATTGAAGAAATTGAAATGGCCATTCCCATGAGTCCCGAGCAGGTGATGAAAAAACGCTTTGGTATTTTTATTCACCAATCGCAAAAAGATATGGTTCCGTTCCAGGGAACCGATAGCCGTGAGTTCTGGCAAAGGGCTGAAGAGCGCAACGCAGCAACGGCCAATCTGTATGGCAAGCTGGGGCTTACGCAGTATGCAGGTGTGGAAGCATTTGTAAGATGGCATTATTAAAATTGTGAACCTTGCCTGCTGGCAGGCAGGTGGTGAATTGTGAATGGGGAGTCAAGCTCCGTCAGCATCCCCGTTCTGAATAATGGATTGGGTATGTGATACTTTTAAAATATGAATACCTCTTTTAAGAAGCCTGTATTTTTATGTAAACGATTGTTATGTGAAATAAGAACATGATCTTTGACTTAAATTTTGAGATTTTTAACAAAAAACTATTTATGAAAAAACAACTTTTACTCTGCTCGTTTTTATTTGTTCTTGTTTTTCAATCAGCATCTGTTCAGGCATTGATCGTTCCTGTAAAGGAAAATGCAGTACCTCAAAAGATTGTAACAGAATCAGTGAATCAATTCAATCTGCTTTCTAAAAAAGAAAAGAAGCATCGCATCAATGATGTAAAGAAAGAATTGAAGTTGTTTAAAGCAAATCAAGCAGCCGGCAGGGCTGAAGATGACAGAACAATTTTATTGGTGATCCTCGCTATTCTTTTGCCACCATTAGCAGTTTACCTGCATGAAAATGCAATCAATACCAAATTCTGGATCAGCCTGGTATTAACGCTTTTGTTCTGGATTCCAGGAGTGATCTATGCGTTACTGGTTGTATTGGATGTGATATAAGCTGTGAATCTTTTTTCAAATAAAGTATTCATATTTTATAACAAGGAAGTTGATTGCAGAACTGTAATCAACTTCTTTGTTTAATTGCCCTTACAATCTTATCTGTTCTTCATTTTCGTTTCAATTGATTTTACGCCCTTGTTGGTGTTTTCACCAACAAGTAAAAGTAGATTTCAATTATTTCACCGCCCCTTCCAAATTTCCACCTTTCAAAAACAATCTGTCAACCCGCTCTTCAAAGTCTCCTGACTTTGAGGTTTTATGCATCTTGTCTCTGACAAGCAAGTTAATATATAAATAAAGAAACAGTCGAAGACTGTTTGCTTAGCTCTGCAAAGTCCGGAGACTTTGCAGAGCAGCTATCCCTATTTCACTATCCCTTCCAAACTTCCACCTTTCAAAAACAATCTGTCAATCTTCTTCTCAACTGCAGGATCTTTTTCTACAGGTGGTGCATGATGCGGCTTTAGTCTTGCATCAAATACAAGAGGACCATTACAACCCCAATGCTTAAAGTTGATAAATGAATCAATACCATATACATCATGACTAGGATTGCATCTTGTATAACTCACCCATAGATAATTGCGGAGAGTAGCAGCAGTAAAGGAGCTGTCATCGCAAATAATTATTTGTAGAACAGTTGACAATTCACTATTAAGCATTGACAATTGGCGATTCAGCATATCCATTTCTCTTTCAGCTTCTTCATACGAAGTGAATTTTTTTGTTTGCAATGCAATTACTCCCGGCATGCATAATTGTGGATTTCCAAATTGCTGTAATCCTTTTAATGCCGTTGGAACTTCACGGCAGAGTTCTCTTTTCTTATCGCCATAAGCTGCTAATACCAGTTTGCTTCCGCTGTTGAGTCCCGTTCCTGAATAATCTAATGTATCAATCGTCGTATTCGTATGAAAATGCAGATCTCTTGTAAGATCTATTCGTTCAAAAATATATTCTAAATACTCCTGTACATGATGTGTATGCAGTTGAAGGGTGTCATCCGCTGTGATGAATAAAAATTTCGCCAGGCTCAATTGTCCAGTGCCTAACACATGATTGGCAATGGTTAAAATCTCAGCCGGTTGTTTGCTGGGCATGTAAGGTGTGTAACGTTCACTTCCAATAGCAAGTAATAACGGATGTACACCTGCTGCATCCACTGCATGTACCTCTTTTAATCCCGGCACTTCCTGTTGTATAGCAGTGCCTGTTAGTTCATGAATGAGCTCGCCAAAACTTGTATCCTCCTGTGGTGGACGGCCCACAACCGTAAATGGCCAGATGGCATTTTTCTTTGCATACACATTGTTCACTTTCATTAACGGAAAAGGATGGGTTAAACTGTAATAACCCAGGTGATCACCAAATGGTCCTTCAGGTTTGTTCTGCAAAGGATCTACTTCTCCGGTAATTACAAAATCGGCATCGGTGCTGATGGCATTACCCAATGCATCATACGCATAACGAAATCTTCTTCCTCCAAGCACACCTGCAAACGTTATTTCACTTATACCTTCGGGCAATGGCATCACAGCACTGAGTGTATGCGATGGGGGGCCGCCAACAAAACAACTTACTTTTAGCGGTTGACCCTTGGCGTTAGCTTTTGTTTGATGAATGCCGATGCCACGATGAAGCTGATAATGCAAACCAATTTCTTTATTGAGTTCGTAGGCATTCCCGGTTAACTGGATACGGTACATGCCAAGATTCGATTGCATGATGCCGGGTTTATCTGCATCTTCTGTATATACCTGTGGCAGCGTAACAAAAGCACCGCCATCCATGGGCCAGTGTTGAATCAAGGGCAGATCGCTGATTTGTATTTGATCAAATGAAAAAGAAGATTGCTTTTTCGGCAGAGCTTTCAATCCGGCTAAACCCGTTGAAAGATTTTGAAATGGATGTTTAATGGCTTTGATAGGATCGCCTTTGAGTTCAATTAATTTTTGTACCAATTGAAAAGTATCTCGGAAGATGAATTTGCTCCGGTCGAGTGTGCCGAAGATATTAGAAGCAGCACGGTACTTCGATCCCTTCACATTTTCAAACAATAGCGCCGGACCTTTGGCTTCATACACACGGAGATGGGTAGCTGTCATTTCCAAATGCGGATCCACCTCTTCTTTGATGCGAATAAGATGACCATTCCGTTCCAGATCGAGTAAACATTCTTCGAGTGAGCTGTATGCCATAGTAAAATTTCAATATACAAAAGTAAGGGCGGAATAGATAACCAGTTGGAATTAGCCACGAAGACACCACGAAAAAAAAGAACACCTATTAGGAAAGTGAACAAAGTGCAGCAAATTGTGTTTTTCCTTTTTGCATCTTAGCACTTTTGTGGCAAAACAAACAAACTATGGTACAGGCATATAATTTTTTAGCATCGTGGCAGTTGTTTCCGGAAAAATGCAGTTACGAATTTGGCGAAACACCCAAAAGCGGCAACAGTAGATTTGAATTGGTGAAGAATGGCACAGCGCTTTCAATGAGCATCAACTGGGTTACCCATCTCAACGAAGCGTTTTATACTTCGTACAACTTTGTTCCCGATGGGGTAGTGCATCCGTTCGAAAATACAGAAGTGGCGCAACAGATCCGTTCAGAAATTCCCAACTCATCTACAATGGTTGTGGAACTCCTTACCAACGGGCAAATAAAATTCACTGCCACACACGAAATAATGCCCAATGGTTTTCTTAAGATCACCCAACAGGGATTTACAAAAGATTACAAACGTTATACCAATGTAGAGCTGTATCACAAACAGATGAGTGTGTTGCCATATGCGTCGAGCATTGGTGGTGTGGCCATCCGCCCAACAAAAGAAGGTGTTATTCGTTACCAGGCATTAACAGCTATGGAAGAGCAAACCAATATGCAGCTTGATCAGATCAAACAACAAATTGAATTACTTGCAAAGCAAGCGCAGGAAATTGTAAAGCGAAAAGAATTATCCTTAATGATCTATGATACAAAGCTAAGCTTCCGTCCGGTGATAGGGCATGTATATCATTTATACATGAAACAGGATGATACGTATTTATTATCGATGATCAGTCCGCAGGAGTGGGGCAATAGTGGCCCTTTCAAACAGTTTGTTGCTTCAGCAAAGTTGTTGGCCGATCATACGTGGAAGGAAGTTGAAGTAAGGGTAGGAGCTAATAGGTAAGGCATTTGGTATTTGTGGTTTGATTTTTAATTTTTGTGTTTTGTTTTTTCGATTTTGTTTCAGGGAGTTTTGTTTTTGTATTTTTAATTGATGAATTTTCCATTAGAAGTAAAGCAAAGTAAAGTAGCAGGAAAAGGTGCTTTTGCATTAAAGACCATTCCCGCAAAAAAGAAACTTGGCAATATGGCCGGCGAAATCATCAGCTATCGTGAAGCACAAAAAAGAGTAAAGCAACAGAATGGCGCAGCATTGCTGATGGTGGAGTTTGATCATGACCCCATTGCGTTGGATGCAAGTGTGAACCGCAATGCATTATCGTACATTAATCATTCCTGCATTCCTAATACCTATATGCGCCGTGCTTACAGGCAAGTAGAGTTTTACACAAAACGAACCATCAAAAAAGGAGAGGAGCTCACTTGTGATTATGGCGAAACACATCATGATGGCAAATTGCCTTGTACATGCGGGGCGAATAATTGCAGGGGGTATATTTAAACTAAACAAAGAGATGATGAGACACTAAGTTGCACAGAGAAAATTTCTCTGTGTTCGTCTGTAACTCTGTACCCCTGTGTTGAAAGTCCTTAACTTTGAAACATGACCAAACTTTCCGTCAACATCAACAAATTTGCCATACTGCGTAACAGCCGTGGCGGTAAGAATCCCAATGTTGTAAAAGCAGCGATTGATGCACAACGTTTCGGTGCAGATGGTATTACTGTTCATCCCAGGCCCGATGAACGTCATATCCGTTATGATGATGTGCGTGCAATAAAAGAGGTCATCACTACCGAATTTAATGTGGAAGGTAATTGCCGTGATCAATCTTTTGTTGATTTGGTGCTTGAAGTAAAACCAACACAGGTAACATTAGTTCCGGATACACTGGGGCAGTTGACCAGTGATCATGGATGGGATACCATTCAAAACAAGAAGTACCTGATTGATATGATTGCGATGTTTAAAGAGGCAGGTATCCGTACATCTATTTTTATTGATCCCGAAGTGCGGATGATTGAAGGTGCTGCCGAAACCGGAACTGATCGGGTGGAATTATATACCGAAGGTTATGCCAAACGTTATTCCACAGATCCAAGAGATTCCATCCATGCTTATCTTGTTGCAGCCATGCGTGCAAGAGCATTTGGTTTAGGATTAAATGCCGGCCATGATCTTGATCTGCAAAACCTCAACTACTTAATTAAAACTATTCCATGGATTGAAGAAGTAAGCATTGGTCATGCTTTGATTTGCGATGCATTGTATTTGGGATATGAAAATGCCGTGCAGTTGTATAAGAGGGCGTTGATATTCTAATTTAAACCTATGAAGTTTGAAATAAGAGTTATTGATCATGTAAGAATGCTTTCTCACTTAATTATTACAGATATCGTTCTCTTCATCCTTTATATCTATTATTTTGGTTTTTCTATTCCAACACCACTTTTTTATTGGCTTTTTTTGTTTGCTTTTCTAATTCAGATTTTCCCTACAATCTGGGTTCATTTGAATTATTTCTGTAAAAAAAAGGATTTGATAATTGAAATTAATGAAGTTAAGAAGACCATTAATTACGCAATAAAAGGGGAAGAAATAGATATTTCTTTTGCTGATATAAAAGGGCTTCAACTTTTCTCAAGTTACGGAACAGGATCAGGAGTTTACTCATTTGGGGAATATTCTTATTGCATAATCAAATTAAATTCAGGGAAAGAGATTATTATTACATCTCTCCTAATGCCAAAATTGAAAAATAAATTGATGAAACTATTTGACGAGAAGATAGAGTTTAAATTTAAATTATTAGCTCTTTTATAAGTCTTGGTAATACTCTAAAATCTTTTTCTCAGCAACGTCTCCTACTGGGACGTTGTGTTCATTTATATGTTTCAAACCTTTATACGCAACGTCCTCATTTGGCTTAATGCAAATAATCTGCTTCATCTATTGGGAGGCGTTGCTGAGAAATAGACCCCGGACCGGACGGAAAACCTCCGGGGTTTGTTGGAATGTTTTAGTTGATGGTAAAGGTTGCGAAAAGCCCGGAGGTTTTTTAGCAATGCGAATAGGTCTTCAGGGAAAAACAGATTGCTTCGTACCTCGCAATGACGTTGCTTCGTACCTCGCAATGAAGTTGCTTCTTGCCTCGCAATGAAGTTGCTTCTTGCCTCGCAATGACGTTGCTTCGTACCTCGCAATGAAGGCAGCATGAGGAACGTCATTGCGAGCCCTGCTGTTTGGCGAAGCAATCTGAATAGATATTGTTTGGAGTGTTAATAGTGCTTCGAAAAAAATCAGAGCGGCTTCGCCGTGCCAACCGAATAACACGCCAAACTATAAACTATAAACTACAAACTATTTTATCCTCCCGTTTGCCCCGTTCTTACTTTAATTTTTTTCTTACCGGCGTTTTTCTTTTCGTAGGCTTCTACTTCCTTGGGTTTTACTTTTATTTTCGGTTCTTCTTTTTTTACAGTAGTTCCATTTCCTTCACTGCCCTCTTCTTTTTTGATAATGCCATTGGCAGTTCCGCTGCCATCATCAATTTTACCGAGGATAAAATTTTCTTTCTTTAAGATTTTTCCGGTGCCCGGTTCATAGATGGTCCATAACCCATGGGCAGTGGTGGAGCCTTCCATCTTTACTTCAACCAGGTACACTTTTTTAGGATCGTTTACATCAAAAACTTCCACCATTTCGGTTGGTTTTTCAGGATTGCGGGCCAACCAACTTTCTTCCCTTACAATATCGCCCATGGCGTTAAAGTATTGTTGTTTTCCATGTTTATATCCCCAACGGTAGTTTTCAATTGCTAATACATCGCTTTGCAGTGTGTATACTCTCCACGGTCCTTCTTTGTTCCCGTTTTTGTATTCGCCTTCTTCTTCATAACCAGGTTCGCCTCTTACTTCATCAAAACGGTTGAGCCATTTGCCTTGCTTCAACCCTTTTACATCTGTACAATTGAGTGTATCGCCTTTTACACTGATGGTATAATCCTTACACTGCGCCTCACCGTTCATCCAAAAAAGAACAAGGGCCAACGCACTTAAGGTCAACATTCGTAAGTTTGAAACTGAGTTACTTCGCTTCATAAACATGAGATTTAAAAACCAAACCAGATGTACCAATTAAAAACGGCTGCAAGTTTTAAAAATTGCTTCAGCAAAGTTATCCTCATTCTTTCGTTTCTGCTGATGTCCATCGTGTCAACTGCACAAATCAAGCCAAGCACTGCAGAGGAACGCCAAAAAGGAATGACAGCGAGAAAAGAACTCGAAAAGAAATCTTTACTGAAAGATTCCAAGTTCCGCAATATTGGCCCCACAGTCATGAGCGGCCGTGTTTCCGATTTTGATATCAACCCAAATGACCCCACCGAATTTTATGTAGCATATGCCAGTGGTGGTTTGTGGTACAGCAAAAACAACGGTCAATCCTTTACACCCATCTTCGATAATGAAGATGTGATGACCATTGGAGATATTGCTGTTAAATGGAATGGAAGCAGGGTCATTTGGGTAGGAACAGGTGAAGTAAACAGCAGTCGTTCTTCTTATGCAGGCAACGGTGTGTACAAAAGCACAGACGATGGTAAAACATGGGAATATCTTGGTTTACCTGAAAGTCATCATATCGGAAAAATTCAATTGCATCCAACTGATCCCAACACCGCATGGGTGGCCGCATTGGGTCATTTATACTCAGCCAATAAAGAACGTGGTGTTTATAAAACTATTGATGGCGGAAAATCATGGAAACTCACTTTGTTTGTGAATGAAAATACAGGTGCTGTTGAAATGGAAATAAATCCCAACAATCCAATGGAATTGTATGCTGCAGTTTGGTACCGTACAAGAAGAGGATGGAGCTTTGAAGAAAGCGGACCGTCTTCCGGTATTTATAAAAGCGTTGATGGTGGTAATACATGGTCATTGATGACTGCACCCGGCAGTGGTTTTGCTGAAGGAAAAAAATTGGGAAGAATTGGTTTGTCTGTTTTTGCGCAGAATCCCAATACAGTTTATGCCGTGATAGATAATTATGATGTAAGTACTGATACCAGCCGCAGAAGACCAACAACAGGTGATACAAGTATTCAGCTTAAGGATTTCAAAACCATGACCAAAGAAACATTCATGGCATTGGATGATAAAAAGCTGGATTCATTTATGCGTCGTCAGCGTTTCCCTGCCAGGTACACCGGAGCACTTGTAAAAGAAATGGTGAACAGTAATAAGATACAGCCCGTTGCATTATGGGATTTCTTTGATGCAGGTGATGACGGCTTCACCAATTCAGGCATCAAAGGTTGTGAAGTTTATCGCAGTGATGATGCAGGAAAAACATGGAAGCTGGTAAATAATAAATTACCGCAGGCTTTCAGTACCTATGGTTATTATTTCGCCAAAATATATGTATCACCCACCAACGCAGATAAGATTGTGGTGTTAGGTGTAAATGCATGGTTGAGTAAGGATGGAGGTAAAACATTTAAGAATATTGACAAAGGCAATGTGCATTCTGATCATCACACATTGTGGTTCAACCCAAAGAAAGATTCGCACATGATCAATGGCAACGATGGTGGTATTAATATTTCTTATGATGATGGAGAGAACTGGTATAAAGCTAATTCGCCATCTGTAGCACAATTCTATGCCATTGCAGTGGATGATGCAAAGCCTTACAATGTATATGGCGGGTTGCAGGATAATGGTACATGGTTTGGCCCCTCTAATAATAAAGAATCCAGTGACTGGCACGATAACGGGAATTATGCCTTCAGAGCCATTAATGGTGGAGATGGCATGCAGGTGCAGGTTGATACAAGAGATAATACAACCGTGTACACCGGGTCACAATTCGGATCTTATGCACGCATTGATAAAACAAAACCTTTTCCGGGTAGGGTTAGTGTTCGTCCATCACATGAGTTAGGCGATAAACCTTTACGTTTTAATTGGCAATCACCCATTTTGCTATCAAAACACAACCAGGATGTATTTTATTTTGGCAGCAATCGGTTTCACCGCAGTTTTAATAAAGGGGAAAATGCGGCTAATCTCAGCGGCGATCTCACAGCCGGTAAAAAAGAAGGCAATGTTCCTTGGGGAACTTTGGTCAGCATCAGTGAATCACCTCTGCGTTTTGGATTGATCTATACCGGCAGTGATGATGGGATGATGCATGTTACAAAAGATGGTGGTTATAGCTGGACGGCATTGCACAGCAAACTTCCCAAGAATGTGCAGGGCTTATACATCAGCCGGGTTGTTGCCTCAAAGTTCAAAGAGGGTAGAGTATATGCTTCATTGAACGGATACCGCAACGATCTTTTTTCTGCTTATGTTTTTGTAAGTGAAGATTATGGAACAAACTGGAAACAGATTTGTACAGATCTTCCGGCTGAACCGGTGAATGTGATCAGAGAAGATCCAAAAACTGAGAATATACTTTACATCGGCACAGATCATGGTTTATATGTTTCTGTTGATGCAGGTGCAAGCAGCATGGCATGGATGAGCAGTTTGCCACGAGTGGCCATTCATGATATTGCTATCCAGGAAAGGGAAAATGAAATTGTACTGGGTACGCATGGCCGTGGCATCTATATCGCTTCATTGAGCGAGGTGCAGAAACTGGGTACTGATAAAGCATATTATGAAAAGCGGAAAACGGAAGTGAAATAAACAATGTTTTCATTACTTTGTATAAATAAAGTTCATGATCGATGCATCGGATTGCCTGATAAATTCGACTAAGAATAAAAATCTAATCACTAAAATAAAAATTTATGAAACGTTTATTGTCATTATTACCGGTTTTTATGCTGTTAACAGCCATTACAGCTTGTGCACAGAATGCAAAACCAAGTCCGGCAGCCTCTACTGAATTTAAAGCAGGCGCAGCAACCATTAAGATCAGTTATAGCGCACCTTCTGTAAAAGGAAGGGAGATCTGGGGTAAGTTGGTTCCGTTTGGTCAGGTTTGGCGCACAGGTGCCAACGAAGCCACAACATTTGAAACCGACCAGGATGTTAAAATCGAAGGACAGACTTTGCCAAAAGGAAAGTATTCCTTGTTCACTATTCCGAATAAGGATGAGTGGGTGATCATTTTTAATAAAAATGCAGGACAATGGGGTTCGTTCAGTTATAAAGAAGGTGATGATGCTTTAAGAGTATCCGTTCGTCCGGGATTTGCTAATTCATTTAATGAAGTAATGAAAATTGAAGGCAGGGCCGACGGAAGTGTTTCCATTTTGTGGGAAAAGCTGGAAGTTATTTTTACAGTTAGTCAGTAATTCAAATACCCATCAAAGTATTCCATCCCTCCCGATAACAGGGAGGGATTTTCATTTCACAGCTTTTCCACATAACGGTGAAATGAAAAGCACACAGGCACTTTAATAAGTAGTTTGCATACAGAATGAAGGATACCAGAACCATCTTACTCTTACTTGTGTCGCTCTGTTTGGTAGTAACATGGGTGTATCATTTGTATGATAAGAATAAATACACCGCTATTGCCTCGGTTGAATTAAAAAAAGATACGGCCATCAATCAAACCGCCATCCATGACTCTATCAGGTTAAAGTACAGCAACACTTTATCAGCACTTGATTCAGAAAGAGTGGGTAAGGATTCATTGAATACAGAACTAACCGGCAAATTAACAGAGATCGATAGTTTACGGAATGAAATCGCTTCTATTCTTAACATCAGCAATATTACAAGAGAAGATCTACGTACGGCAGAAGATAAAATAAAGCAATTACAACAGAAGATGCAGGTTGCTTCAAGGCCAACCAACGAAACATCAACAACAGTTGTTAATAGCAATATTGGTACGGGAGAAAAAACTCCGCAACAGGAAATAAAGACAATAGCTCAGGAAAAGAAAGAAGCAATGCCCTCTTTTTTAAATGCATTGAACATTCGTTTCAGGGCCATGCAGGCCGATGCAAATGAACAGATCACCAGCAAAGCGGCTGCTGCAGATTATTTCAGCATATCCTACTCCTTACAGAATAACAATGCTTCATTTACTGAAACAGAAGTGTATATGGTATTGACCGATCAGGCAGGGAATGTAATACAGGATGATCAATGGTTAGGCGGCATGTTTCAATCAAAAGATAATATTCGCATGGCCTATACACGCAAAAACAATTTCAGCTATAGAAAAGGCGATGCAAAAACAATTTCGATGAATATCAAGTTGCCATCATTTGAACAGGGTTCTTACAGGGTACAGATTTTTCATAACGGCTTAAGAATTGGGAAAACCGATCTTCGGTTGAATTAATAAAGCCCAGCTGTACTTAATCACATTTTTTTCACAGTGCTTCAAATGCTTTGCTGGAAAGGCATTTACGGTAACCGATTGTGTTACATTTACCTCAAGAATAACCATACACCATGCTCAAAAATAGTTTTACCCCATTCCTGTCTTTTCTTTTTCTCTCAATTATTCTTTCAACTGTTGGTTTATCGCAAACAAATATAAAACCAAAGTACAGCAGCACACCTAATATTTATGCCGGTATTGAAGTTGGATCAAAAGGAGTGAAGATGAGTATTATTGAAATGAAAAAGAATCCGCAAAGCGGTAATTCGTTTACCATTCTGAAAGATACATCAGTGAACACTGATTTCATTTCATTTACACAGCCTACGTTCGATGCAACGCTAAATGGTTTGTCTGGATTGTTTACCACAGCCATCAATGATTACAAAATACCATCCAAACGCATCTTTACCGTATTAAGCAGTGGTGTAAAAATTATATCAGAAAAAGAAAATAAAAAAGAATGGGTTGAAAAATTTATTCAGGAATTCAGACTAAAAGTAAAAGAACCTGAACGTAAAGTTGAATTGGTTGATGTACTGCAGGAAGCAAGACTTTCACATTTGGGTATTGTTCCGGAAGCAAGGCGATACAATACATTTTTAATTGATATTGGAAGCGGTAATACAAAAGGTGGATTTTTTCCATCGGGAAACCTGAACGATTTTTACCTGTTCCAGTTAACATGGGGAACAAAAAGCACAGCTAATGCAACAGAAAAAATGTTGGGCGAAGATAAATCGCAGGCAAATTATAACCGCCAGTTGATTCGTGTTGCAACAACTGCAGAAACCAATGAAATCATTTATGCCGTAAACACAAGCGGTAGTTACCCCGTAAGCGATCATATAGCTTTCAGCGGTGGTATTGCATGGGCAGTAGCCACATTAATTTATCCGGAATTAAATAACAATGCAGTTGTTCCTGTTACATATGAAGAAGTAGAAAGGTTTTCAAAACGATTGTCAGATAATTTCTCATCCCTCTCAGATGCTTACCTCGTTGCTAAAATGGGCAATGGAAATTGGGATAAAGATTTGATCATTAAAGAAATTAAACGGGTGCACGGTGTTTTTGATCAACGTTCATTAATGTCCGGCACTGCGTTACTCCTGCGCATCATGCGCCAGTTCAAATCAGTAAACGAAACCAAACAATTTTATTTTGTTAAGAATGGTGCGGTAGGTTGGGTCTCAGCTTATGTTGATCAATTGGTTGAGTAAGGATTTTTTATTCAGTAAAAAAAAGCGCCGCCCAGTTTAATTCCTTTCTTTGTTTTAAGAGTGAGGAATCAGCAACTACTCTCCATTGTTGTTCTGAAAGTTTTGAATCAGCAGTTTTGTTGGCATTGATATAGGTTGCTAATGCAGCTTCATAAGCAGCTTCATCTTTTTTCAGCAGGAAACGATCCCAGAAAAAACGTTTCACAGGTTTATACATAGGATGAATGTTCCTGATCTCATCTCCAATAATGTAATAATAATCTACATCCGTCAGCTGATCAGCAGATGCATCCGTACGAACAATTGCCGGCAGACAGTTGCTGTAGAAATGATTATTGTACACATTAAATGAATGAATGAATAACCAGTTGACTGCCGTTTTTTTTGAAGCTGTTGAATCGGCACAAATACTACGGAATGCCTGTTTGCTGTTGGCATCGTACCACCATTCCCGGCATGATTTAAAATTAAAGGATAAAGAGAACTGCAGGAAAAAAATTGCCGATAGAAGAGCCCAGTAAATATTTCCGGCAGTATGATACTTTTCTTTGATCCATATAGCTGATGCAACAATAAAGCTCAATAAGATGGGAATGTAAAGCGTGGCTTTTCTTCCATCGATATAATAGGTATTCAGTAAGAGACGTTGTGCAACCGTTGCTGCAATGATGATGAGTAATAACAGCAGCGAAAGGAGAGTAGCCTTTGCATAAAAAGTTTGAAATGCATGATGCTGATAACGTATCAAGTGCCTCAGCAATAGTACAACAGAGATCACCACAACCACAATCAGAGAGTAGTAAATGATCTTTGCAGAACCTTCCTGGTTTGTGAATGGGAGCGGATGACCGTACAGCAGATCATTCATAAAAGTTTTAAAAGAAGCCGCCCATTCTGATGAGCCCCATTTGAATTCATCCTGTTGCTTTAAATAACGAATGGGTTTATATATCAGCAAAGCAAGCAGTAAGCCAATTATAACAGGAGGGATATTATTGAAAATAATTGTTTGAATTAATGATCTGTTATTTCCTTTTCTGTAAAAAAGCAGGATACCAGCATTTAAAAGGAGCCAGAGCCCGAGGTATACATTTAACCAGGTGAAATTGGAATAAACTGCCAATGCTGCTAAACTAAATGTGAAGAACAGGATTTTTTTTTCCTGGTAATGAAAAAAATAAATGATGGATACTAGTGCTGCAAGTGAAAATGCATTTGCCATTCCATAGCCTCGTGCAAGCGAGAAAAAATCGAGTAAGTATGGTACAGAACAAAGAATAAAAACAGCAACAAGTCGCAGGAAGTAATTTTGTGTAAGCCGGTTAACATACCAAGCTGCAGCAAGAAAATATAAAACAAACGATAACAGGTTGGGCAAACGGATGGCCCACTCTTTCCAGCCAAATAACAAGACACTCCATTTCATGAGAATAGAATGGAGAATATGATTATTTGCCGTTTTAAATTGACTCGAAGCAAACATGATATCAGCAAGTGATACAGATACCAAGTCTGTTGTTGCACTTTCATCATGTGTGAGTGAAAGCTGAACAGCCCGAACAATTACATAGCCAAAAAGAAAACTAAATATGAACAACAGGCTGATAGAATAAATTCTTTTTGACATAGAAGAATATTATTTCAAAAATAGGGGCAGTTGATTGATAATAAAGATTTACTATTTTTCATCTAAAAATAAAAATATTATGTGTGTTTTTTTTGTAAGAAAGCAACGCATCAATAAAGAAAGGTATCCTGTAATAGATTTTCATTCAACCATTCTATTTTGGCATGGTGTTTGGGAATTTTACAAAAAAATAATCTCTATGAATCTAAAGCTCAGTTATTTATTTATTCTAACGACTATTACAGGAAGCCTTTTTGCACAAAAATCTTCTGTAGTTCTCAAAGGTGGTTTAAACCTCGCAAATGTATCAATTAACACAAATGGTGATATTGATGATGCCAAATCACTGGTTAGCTTTCATGCTGGTTTGCATGGCGACATTCCCATTACATCATTTCTGGCCGTGCAACCCGGAATTTTATTTACAGGTAAAGGAACAAAAACACAAACAGGAAATTCAAGTAATGCAACTTATCACACATCAACCAGTAATCCTATGTATGTAGAAGTTCCGGTCAATATTGTATTTAAAGCTCCCTTAGGCGGTAATGCAAAATTCTTTGCAGGGGCAGGGCCATATATTGCAATGGGTGTTGCAGGTAAAATAAAAGAAGAGGGCAAATTCCTGGGTATCAGTTACAGCAGGGATGAGGCAATTCAATTTTCTAATGATGATCCTTTAACTTCTGATGAAGAAGGAGCAGGCTTTGGTATTATGCGCCGCTTTGATTATGGATTAAATGGCACCGTTGGTTTTGAAGGTGAAAAAGCAGTTTTCTCAGTGAATTACGGATTGGGCCTTGCCAAGCTGTCATCAGGCACCAACAGTAATGCAGATGATAAAAATAAACACAGGGTTTTGAGTTTTACAGTCGGGTTCAGATTGTAAAACCATATTGATTTTCTGTTTAGCCCAAAGGACTAAGTGTAAATCTTAAATGGTTATATGCCGACAGAATTAGAATTGAATTACAATCCTATTCATTCGGCATAAAATTGCCGAACTTAAAAAGGCGCAGTCATGATCAATAGTATGTCTGCGCCTTTTTATTTTTATATGTTGAATTTATTTCCCGAATTTTTTCTTCAATGCGCTGAGTGCATCGTTCACACTCATACTGCTTAAGTCTTCTTTTTTCTTTTGAATTCCAGAACCTTTATTTCCAGATCTTGTACCCAACGTATTAAATCTACTATTTTTTGCAGGTGCATCCATTGTTTGCTTAATGGATAAAGCAATTCGTTTACGGGCAATATCAACTTCCACTACTTTCACCATTACTTTGTCATTCAACTTTAATTTTTCTGCAGGATCAGTAATATAGTCCTGTGAAATTTCTGATATATGTACAAGGCCATCCTGCTTTACTCCAATATCAACAAAAGCACCAAAACGTGTAAGGTTGGTAACCATACCGGGAACCACCATACCCGGCGATACATCTTCAATCTTAAATATGTTGGCATATTCAAATGTCTGGGCTTCACTACGTGGATCCAGACCTGGCTTCATTAATTCTTTTAAAATATCGGTGATCGTTAATTCGCCAAATTGTTCAGTAATATATTTTTTTGATGCAATTTGTTTGATGTTCGTTTCATCACCAATCAAATCCCCAACTTTTAATTGCAGATCGGTTGCCATTTTCTCAACTACTGAATAAGCTTCGGGATGTACAGCACTTTTGTCCAATGCATTTTCACCATCATTAATACGCAAAAAACCTGCACATTGTTCAAATGCTTTTTCACCCAGTCTTGGTACTTTCAGTAATTGTTTTCGATTTTTAAACTTGCCGATTTCATTTCTGTGTTTCACAATATTTTCTGCAATGCTGCTGTTGATGCCACTTACATAACTCAGCAATTGTTTGCTGGCCGTATTGAGGTTAACTCCCACCTGGTTCACACAGCTTTCAACAGTTTGATCCAATCGTTCTTTTAAGCGCATTTGATTTACATCATGCTGGTACTGACCAACACCAATACTCTTAGGATCGATCTTTACCAGTTCAGCCAAAGGATCCATTAATCTTCTTCCAATACTTACGGCACCACGTATGGTAATATCTTTATCGGGAAATTCTTCTCTTGCCACTTCACTGGCACTGTAAACAGAGGCGCCATCTTCATTCACCAAAAAGATGGGTAAGGCCAGGTTTAATTTTTTGATGAACTGTTCGGTTTCTCTTCCTGCCGTTCCATCCCCGATGGCAAATACCTGTGTTTGAAATGCATTCACTAAGTGACGGATCGTTTGTTCGGATGTAAAGAGTTTGCCCGGTTCATGAATATATATGAGATCAGTTGTTTGCAACTCACCTTTTTCATCCAAACAAACAACTTTACAACCTGTTCTATAACCGGGATCAATGGCCAGGATACGTTTGCTCCCCAACGGGCTGCTCAATAATAACTGACGAAGATTTTCTGCAAACACAGTGATGGCTTCTTCATCGGCTTTTTGTTTTAGTTGCGAACGGAATTCTGTTTCAAGGCTTGGCTGCAATAATCGTTTGTATGCATCCTTGATTGCTCTTTTTACATGAGCAGTGCAATCGTTCATGCCTTTTACAAACTGTTCTTCTATCAATTCAATTGCTGATGCTTCATCAGGTTCAATACTCATTTTTAGAATACTTTCTGTAAAGCCACGTAAAACAGCAAGGGTACGGTGCGATTTAATTTTATGCACGGGTTCGCTGAAATCAAAATAATCTTTATACTTGATGCCTTCGGTTTCTTTATCTTTTATCACGGTGCTTTTTACTAACGCCCGGTCTTCAAAAAGCTTACGGAGTTTGGCACGCACTGTTGCATCTTCATTTACCTGTTCTGAAAGGATGTCCCTTGCACCCTGTAAAGCTTCATCCGTTGTTTTAATTTTTTCATTGATGAATGTTAAGGCATGTTCATTTACATCAATGTCAATGTCCTTTTGATCAAGCAATAAAAGAGCTAATGGTTCTAATCCATTTTCTCTTGCTGTTTGAGCTTTTGTTTTGCGTTTGGCTTTATACGGGAGATAAATATCCTCCAGCTCATTTATGGTTAAAGCTTTATCCAGTCTTTGCTGAAGCGCCTCTGTCATCTTTCCCAGTTCAGTAATCGTTTTTTCAATAAAAGTTTTTCGTTCGGTAAACTCTTTTAAAAATTTCGACTGCTCCTGTATCTGTTGAATGGCAACTTCGTCGAGGTTGCCAGTTTTATCTTTTCTGTAACGGGCTATGAAAGGAATGGTAGCGCCTTCTTCCAGCAGCAGCAATACTGTCTCAACCTGCTGCACACGCAAGCTCAGCAAGCCTGCAATCTTAGATGAAAATTCTGTCATTGTGTTTTGTCATGTTTGATTTCAAAATCGGGGTTGCGAATATAAGCCTGTAGCTGAACAAAAAAAATTTGGAAAAACAAAGTAACATATCAAATAGTAACAGGGTCTCCTTATAAAAACATTCTTTCACCAAATTTAAAATTAGGGCTATAAAAAGCACCAGTAATTCTAATTGAAATGAAAGACGACTGCTACGATGATTGCAACCCTCTATCAAGATACTTGTTACCTGCGCTTATAAAGCGCCTTGTGGTAATTATGAGGGTGGAACAAGTGGTTATGCTGCTAACAATAATCTCACAAATATGAGGGGGGTAAAGCTTATCGTTTTATTGCAGAGATCAGTGGATGTAATTGCCCTGGTGGCGTCTTAACCACTACAGTAACAGCACCAGCCGGAGCCGCCTATGCAACTTGGCCAACAGCTGGGGGAGGGGTGATGGTTTTTCCTCAATCTTCCGGAACATATACCATTACTTTTACCTACAAAATCTGCGGCAAAACAGTATCCAAAACATTCACCTTATCAGTTAAATAAGAACAAGGGTCCTGAATTTGAAAATGGCAAAGAGTTACTTTGCCATTTTTATATTGCTGTGGTTTCTCAAATCTTAATCGTTGGTTCCAATACTGCTTTCTTCAAAACTGTTGGCATTCATTACCTCTTCTATTTTTTCATGCAAAAGGGTAGTAGAGCCTGTAACCCAAAGCGGTAGACCCGTTTCAAGAATTTTCCAATTATTTTCTTCCTTTTGCATTTTAAATAAAATGCGGTTGCCACGATCATCGGCCACATCCACACTAAAGATGCCTTCATTGATGCCACCCATTTTTCTGAAATTGAATTCCCGTAAACGATCTTCGGCCTTAATGAGACGTGAAAACTGTATATTTTTTGTTACCTGTAGTTTCATCAGCTATTTATAGTTTAAGTAGTTATGATTTTATTTTATGACGTTCTGATCAAGTTGAACCAGAAAAATCATGCAAAGAAAATGGAGCAAATTTTGTGCTCAATTATTTTTTTGACGAAAATTTGCAGATATATTTTAGAAGAGGAGATAATAACTGACAGAAATGGACAGTTAGTCTTTAATAATCTTTGCTTCAATGATCATATCCAACTCAGGAAATTTTTTCCGCAGATATGAATTGCCTTTGAAATATACAGAATCAGCATATTTCATGGTTTCATTGCCATAATCAGAGAAAAAAAGGCGAACGACTTCTATACCTGTAATGACCTTTGCAAAAGGTACAAAACCCTTTACCCCGCCTGCATTCAGCGTATCGTAAGTTAAATTGTTGCGGAGGTTGATAAAAACAGATGTTTTCCTGGTATTAGGAGCACCTCTGGAAAAACAAATGGTACTGTCTGTGTTTGAACCAACAACCGGTTCATCTTTCAGGTTTTTACCCTGCCAGAAAATGTTTTTGGCTTTATTTTCAGAAACACCAAACTGAACCAGGTAATCCTTCACCACCCGAAAGATGATGGTATTGTTATAATAACCAGTACGGATGAGTTGGTAAAACCGATCGGCACCCAATGGCGACCAGTTACGATAAACTTCCACTGTAAAATTCCCTTCACTGGTAACAAACTCAGCTTTGAAACTATCAGGTGCTTTCAGTTTCAAAACCGATGCATCTGTTTTCAGAATCTGTGCTTTTCCATGCAGGAAGAAAAGGAATAATAGCAGGAAGAGATAAAAAATACGCTTATACATGATAACAAATTAAAGACATAAAGATATGTATAGAAAATACCCCTAGAATATATAAAAAAGTGCGAACAAATTTTTTTTCTATTGTTCTTTTAAATATATTTATCTGATTGCTGTCATTAGTACATTTAACCCGTGTACCATAATTACAGATTTCATCAGTTATTTCCCTCTGAACGTACCTATTACCTCATTTACAAAAGAGAGCCTTCCATTTTGCTTACTGCAAATGTCTTTGTGTGCTTGCAATGACATATTGCCATTATTAATGACCAAAACTTGGAGCATGAAACCAATTTTTACCCTTTTCTTAGTTCTTTCTGCATTCTTGTCAACCGCACAGGTTACTGTTAATTTCGGTGGTGGATTTAACAACACTGAAAAACTGGTGAGTAATATTGAAGTTGGATACCAGTTTAAAAAAATGCAACTGTCTGCCGGTTATTTAGTGAGTATAACCGATCTTGCTGAGGTGCCCGATTTGTTTTTCCTGAAAGCCGGGCGACAAATTCAACTTACGCCTAAGTCTCATCTTGAACTTGGAACCGGGCTTGCATTACACACATTCAAATATGAAGAAGTGAGTAATGTGGATCATAACCATACTTACTTTAGAACCATTAACGCAGGCAAACCACTTTTTTATATCAACTACCAGAAACGTGTTATTAGTGATGGCGCATTTTTTATACAGGCACTCTATTCCGGAAATATTATTTATGGAGGAGTGGGTCTAACCTATTTCTTTAAACAAAAGAAGAAAGCAGAGAATATTGCAGAGAAAGAAAAGTGATTTCTACTCAACTAATAAAAAACCCCGGCACTTATGGTCGGGGCTTTTTTATATAGAAAAGTTGACCTGTTATTTGCTTTTGCTTGAACTGCCACCTTTTTTGCTGTCAACTGTTACAGTGTATTTTCCTGAACCCTGTACAATCCATCGAACAGTTACGGATGATAACCCGGGAATATTATTTACTCCAATTGTTTCAGGATTTACTTTTTGCTCCGTAGTGATATTGAGATCGGCATTTTCAACAATCATACCTGCAACCACTTTTGCTCCGCTGATGCTGATATAATCAGGACGCTCAATTTTATATTTCAGATCCTGGCTGCTGTGTGTTGGCATTATACGCAAGTTGGAAATAATAGCTGTTATTTCTTTCAAACCGTCGCCCAGATCTTTTTCCATGATGGTATCTACATTCAACTTGGGTGTATGATAACCATGATAAATAGTGAAGGCCATGTTGCGATGTGCATCACTTTCCAGTAAGAAACCGGGATGTGCTCTTCCGAAATTCTTTTTAAAACCACCGATCTCGATCTTGCCATATTGCGGATGATCATATTCGTGCCAATCAACAAAGGCATCTTTGAACAACAAGTAACGATCGAATTGGAAAGAAGAATTATCCTGCGGATCTCTTGTTGCTTCTTTATTAAAGAACAAGTAAGGCGTCCATAATTCATTGGAGTAGGTATAAATGCCACGTCCGCCATAGAGCCAATCCAGTTCACCACCATAAGCAGAATATAAATCTTTGTACACCACTAAATATTTGTAACCGGGAATTAACTCTTCACCTTTTTTTGCAATGGCATCATATACTTGTACATCCTGTGCATTGTAAGTTACAAGATCAGTAGGATCGCCGGGGCCACGTAAGATCATACCACCAGCATTGTGATAAGATTGTGCACCTGCAATATTCGGGTGCTTCATTACAAACTCCATCACTGCACGGTTCTCCGGTAAAGAGAACGGATATTTATAGGCTCCATTCTGAATATAGTTTGGTTGCCATCCCCAGCCCCAATCACGGTTGGGATCATATTCAAACATATAACCATCTTCATTTACCTGTCCATCACCATCATTATCTTTTCCTTCAAGTCCGAGGTATTCATAATCACCTTTTTCATCGGGCCCAACCTGTATCATTCTTCTCGGATCTGTCGGATCAACACGAAGACGGCCGTTTGGATTCTTACGACGCATGATGAGAATTTGTTTATCTCCATCCAGATCATCATAACCATCTTCATCTATTTCACCATCACGGTCATTATCAACTGGTATTACACCCGAACGTGGAGAGCTCGCTGTATTTGGTTCATGAAAATAACTATCTCTTCCATCGGGGTTAATAGTTGG
>Ga0163144_10004354_pt1 | contig 31916 bp, 25 predicted proteins | sample OliLak19BULKMAT1_FD_123175 | JGI IMG/M metagenome (GOLD analysis project Ga0163144, IMG submission 123175) | Freshwater microbial mat bacterial communities from Lake Vanda, McMurdo Dry Valleys, Antarctica - Oligotrophic Lake LV.19.BULKMAT1 | ecosystem: Environmental > Aquatic > Freshwater >... | reverse complement strand
GCGAGGCCCTCGGCGATGGCGGTTTTGCCGACACCGGGCTCGCCGATGAGGACCGGGTTGTTCTTGGTGCGGCGCGAGAGCACCTGCATGGTGCGGCGGATTTCTTCGTCGCGGCCGATGACGGGGTCGAGCTTTCCGGCTTGGGCACGGGCGGTGAGATCGATCGTGTACTTCTTGAGAGCCTCGAAGTTGGATTCGGAGTTGGGGTCGGTCACGTGACTGACGCCCGAGGACTTGCGGATATCGGCGATTGCGGCTTCGATTCGCTTGCGGTCGGCACCGCCGGCCTTGAGTGCTTCTTTGGCGCGGTCGGTGGCATCGAACGTTGCCAAGAGGAGGTGCTCGATGGAGACGAAGGAATCGCCCATCCTGCGGGCCTCGGCTTCGGCCTTGTTGATGATCTCGACCAAGCCGCGACCCACCTGCGGAGCGGCACCCGAGACGCTGGGAAGGCGCGACAACTCACCGCCGACGGCATCGCGAACGCGGCTGGCGTCGATGCCGCCACGGTTGAGGATGGAGGTGGCGGGGCCCGTCGGATCTTCGAGGAGCGCGGAGATGAGGTGCAGGCCCGAAACCTCGGGATGGGCACGGGTAGTGGCGAGCGATTGTGCTTCCGAAAGGGATTGCTGGGCAGCGGATGTGAGGCGATCGAGTTTCATCTTGCAGTTTCAAACTGCAAACGCCGGGCCACACCCGCCTCGGCGGTTGCCGCCAGAACTGACGTGCGTGCAGTGCAAGTGCCGAGGAAGCAGCTAACCACGTGCTCGAAACTGCCATTCCAGCAGATCGACCCTTCCGGAACCCTTACCACGTTCCATGCGTATGAAACGGGCGGCGAGTTGACGTTTGCTGTCGGGGAGGTTACAAAGTACGCCCGCGAGGTGCGGAACCTGGAGTTTTCAATGTCGCGTATCACTGCGAGTCGGGTGTTGAAGAGCGTCGGAGTTGTCTTTGGCCTGATGGCGCTGAGCGCATGCGTCAGCCGGGAGAAGTACCCAGGGTACAACACGGTGGCGAGTGACTTGACGCCGGACATGCTGACGCAGCACAACCGTCCGATCGATGCCGCGAACGCGTTTGCGATCACGACGAACGAGAATTGGCGGATGTTCTGGGCGGATCTGGGTCGGGCTTCGCTCCTGGATCGCCCCAGCCTGCTGTCGCGCCCGCCGGTTCCACACTAGATTTAGCAGAACGGTTAATGCACAAGAACGCCGCGCGGGATCGCGCGGCTTCTTTGGTTTTTGAATTGAGATTGCCGACGCCGCAGGCTGGCACGCGAAGACGTTTAGGCGGCGGTATAAATGCCGCGGGCAACCTTCTTGAACTTCTTCTTGAACTTGAGCAAGGTGGCGTTCACGGAAATCCGGAACGACTTGGAGTCGGTCTTGTAGCCGGCGGCCTTCACGGCATCCATCGCCTGGGCGATCGTCAGCTGCTTCCCGGAGAGAACTTTCGAGAGCGCTTCGACCAGGGTCATCGAGTTTTTGGCACGGCCCGAGCGGCTCGAAGCCGCTGCACCACGCCCGCTGGTTCCGCTCAAGGCATCGATCTGCCCATCGATCGCGGCGAGTTTGGCTGCCGCGGCTGCACGTCGCTTCATCAACATAGGCAGCGAGCGCTGACGCCTGCGGAGTTCGCGATGAATATCTGAAGTTGAGAGTGCGAGCAGCGATCCTGGTCGACGCGCCATGCGGGAATACTCCGTTCACCCGGGTGAAGATCAACACGGGAGAATGTTATGAACGAACGAAGTTTTATTCTAGGCCGTAGGGCTGCCTCGGGGGACGGATGCGCTACGACGCTCTAACGCCCATCCGAACGAGCAGGCCGTCGAAGTGATCGAGGCCGTAGAACTCGATGATGATCCGCCCTTTTTTGCCTTGTTTATCGGTGTTGATGAGCACTTTGGTTCCGAGTTGTTGTGAGACCTGACGCTCCAGATCTCTCAGCACGGCTTCGCGACCCGTGGCTTCTTCGATGACATGCTTTGAAGGCTCCGGGATAGCCTCGTCGGGTCGTTGCACTGCTTGCTCGACTCGACGGACACTCCACCCCCCCACTGCTGCCGCCTTGGCCAGTCCGATGCGAGGAGCGCCGGCCGGCATCGCGAGCAAAGCACGCCCATGGCCGGCAGAGATCTCGCCCTTGACAATCATGGCGGAAATTTCCGGTTCGAGCTCGGTCAGCCGGATGAGGTTTGCCACGGTGGACCGTTCCAACGAGACCCGTTCCGCCAGCTGGGCGTGAGTGAAGCCGAACTTCTCCTGCATGTGGCGGAGCGCCCAAGCCCGCTCCATCGCGTTGAGGTCTTCGCGCTGGATATTCTCTACGAGTGCCCATTCAGCGGCATCGGCATCCGAAAGATCTCGACTGACGACCGGAATCGTTTCGAGGCCGGCCAACTGGGCGGCCCTCCATCGGCGTTCTCCGGCGACGAGTTCAAACCCCCCACCGCTCAGAGGGCGAACAATTACCGGTTGCATGATACCGGACCGGCGAACAGATTCAGAGAGCTGGGTCAAAGTCGTCGGATCGATCGCGCGGCGTGGCTGAAACGGACTGACCGAGATACTCGCAATCGACAAAAAGCGAGTTTCGTCAGATATGATAGGTGTTTGTTTGGTTGAGAGTGAGGGCGGATCGTCCGATGAACTGGTGTCGATGTTCGGATTCATTAGGCTGTTGAGACCACGGCCCAGTCGCCGCGGCTTTGCTGAAGCAACATTGTTTTCATCCACGCGTGAGTTCCTTCTATTTGATTATAGAGTCTATCTCACGTTTCAGCGCGGCCCATTTCGAAGGGTGAATTTTGGCAAAGGACGCGAAGCGTATTGAGGTGATTTCCAGGGGTCTGGTGAGTGACGGATTCCGGGTTCTGGTTTGCGCGCCAAAGGACGGGAGCTATTGCTACCTTCCGGGCGGACACGTGGAACCCGGCGAGGCCTCGCACGACGCACTACGGCGGGAGTTTGCGGAGGAATGTGGGCTTGAGGTTGAAGTAGGCAATGTGATCGGAGTGTCAGAAGAACGGTTCGTCCAGCGCGGTAGAACTCGCCACGAGATCAACATCGTGTTCCTCGTGAAACTTCCGATTTCTGCGGCGGATGTAGTCAGCAAAGAACCGGACATCTTGTTCAGATTGATAGCACTTCAGGATGCTGCGGAGATGAATCTGTTGCCTCGCTCATTCTCGCTGCGACTGGCCTCGTTCCACGAGAAACATCCTGCGCTTTGGCTCGGGTCGAACGTGTCAATCGATTGAAACGACGGCGAACGCCTCAGGGTCGATGTCGATCTGGCATGTCTCGCTCGCTGGGTCTATGAACTCTCGCACAGATGCGAGCAGCGTCAGGGTGCCGAGCGACAATTCCAACTGAGTATGTTCCCCGTGAAACATCCGTGAGAGAATTCGGCACTGCCCGTTGTTCATTGAGCTTGACGCCTTCACGCGTACTGCCTCGGGTCTCACGCTCAGGATCACTGGATTCCCGATTACGAGATTCGGGGCTGAGATTGAGATTAATCCGAGCGGCGTACGGACACCAGTGAGCGACTCGGACACGGATTCGACTGTTCCTGGTATAAGGTTGGTCTCGCCCATGAATCCGGCGACAAAGCGAGTTGACGGTCGAAAGTACAATTCCTCGGCCGTCCCGACTTGGGCAACCTTGCCGTGCCGTAGCACTGCAATTCGATCGGCCATGCTCAGCGCTTCCCTTTGGTCATGGGTCACGTAGATGCCGGTGATCCCGACGTCCTTGCAGGTTTTTCTGATCTGCGAACGAAGTTCTAGCCGGAGAGCGGCATCCAAATTCGAAAGCGGTTCGTCCAATAACAAGACCGACGGCTCTATGACCAATGCACGAGCCAGTGCAACCCTTTGTTGTTGCCCACCACTCAACTGAGTCGGTCTTCGCCGAGCGAAGTCGCCCATTTGCACTAAATCCAGTGCTTCCAATACTTTGCGCGATCTGACCGACTTGTCGATCTTGCGAACTTCCAACCCAAACGCAACGTTCTGCTCGACAGTCATGTGCGGCCAGAGCGCATATGACTGGAAAACCATACCGGCGTTGCGCTTGTTGGCAGGCTCCCAGGTGACCTCACGCTTGGAAGTTCCGCTCTCAAAAAAGATCCGCCCGGAAGTCGGTTCGATGAATCCCGCGATCATTCTCAGAAGTGTTGTTTTGCCGCAGCCGGACGGCCCCAACAGGAAAAAAAGCTCGCCGGGCTCGATGCGGAGGGACACATTCTGGACGGCGATCGACGGCTTACTCGCTCCGACACCAGCGAAGGTCTTGCACAGGTTCTCGATCACGATGGCGGTAGGCAACGGCAAACTCTCCGAAACGGGCGCAGACGATAGCAAGGGCCGATCTGCGAAAAAGCCCCACAGAAGCGGGGGAGGTAGGCCGAGTGGACGTTGCCGCTACACCTGGGGTGAGCCGGGCCGCAAAAAGGCGAAGCCGGTCCGTGGTCCTAACGTTATTAACGTGTCCCGAGCCGATTCAGACCCGCGACTGCTCGACAGACTGCGCGAATGGCGCGTCCCGACCGTTACCGATCGGTCGATCAACCCCGAGATCGGCCGGCTTGTCCGCGAAGTCCAACGCCGCACGACAGCAGTGGGGGGGTTCGACGAGATCTGGTCGCGGGTGGTGCCTCCAGACCTAGCCGCAAACTCCCACGTTCAGCGCCTCACCAGCGCCGGTGACCTGCATGTTGTCGCGGCAGACTCCTCAACCCGCTACGCGATCGATGTTTGGCTGCGGTCGGGCGGTCTCATGGCCCTCCGCAACGCTTCCAAGCGGGGCGTGCGGTCGGTCAAACTAAAATAACCGCGCAGCGGAATCTGAGGCAGACCGCCGGTCACCTCACGAACGCTTGCCGAGGAAGAAGCCGGCGAGCGTGGCCAGGATGAGAACACCAACCATGATGCCAAGCAGGATCATGAAGCTGTCGCCGAGGCTGCTCACAAAGCCGCCCGCGGTGCTTGTGAAACCGATGATGAGCGTGAACGCGGCGATCCCCAACGCCACGATCATTGCGATCGCGAGGCCGCCGCCGATTCCCGACCACACGCCGTCGTAGGGCTCGGCGGCGACCATCACCATCCCGCCGGTCGCCGCCGTCTCGCCGGTATCGCCCGGCGCACTCTCGAACAGGTCGCCTCCACCTCCGCCCCCGCCGATCGCGGTTTCCGCGGAGGTCTGCTGGGCGATGGTTTCGCTGCCGTAGACGTCTTCGAGGAGGTTGGCGCCCAAGGAGGTGTCGTCCCCCTCGCGGGTGAGATCAAGGAGCCCGCCTGACCCCGACTTCTCGCCGGGGTCAACCAGAGACGACGGAGCGTTGCTGACCCGAGTTACCGCGTTGGCGTCCGCCTCGTCGGTCGCATCGGCGTCGAAGATGCTGATGCCAGTGGACTCTTTGTCGCGCGCGGCAAGGCCGAGACCAGTGCCGCTGGAAGCGAGCGAGATCGGCTCGAGTTCCCCCGACTCTGCAAGCGGGATGGAGTCGGGATCGTCTCCGCCGCCGGCCAGCAGGTCCACCTGCTCACGCTTGAACATCAGCCGATCCCGGTCGCGAAATTCTTGCAACTGGCCCTTCGCGGCCATATCGCGGACTTGATCCACGTTCTTGCTCAACCGCTCGGCGGCTTCCTCGATCGAATAGAACATCTTGGCCATGGGATCGCTCCGGGATACGTCTTGACGGCACGCGTGAGCGGTCCGTCAGTAAAGGGAAGACAAAACTAGCCGATGATGGGCCCGACCGCAAGCCGGGGATGAAGTTTTAGGTTAGTCGGAGCGAAATTTGCTCGCTCGCACTCCCGTACGGCTACCGATCAGCGATGGTTTCACGGTCTGCGCCGTCCGAAACCTCCGGCGGCGGGTATGCTGCCGGCACCAATGACGGATCACCGGCTTGAAACCGACACGGACGACGGGATGGCCCTCATCATCAGCGGCCCGTCGGGCGTGGGTAAGACCACCATCACGCGGGGGGTCGAACGGTCGATTGCCGACTCGGTGTTTTCCGTCTCGTGTACCACGCGGCCACGAACCGCCGCGGACGTGGATGGTGTTGACTACCACTTTGTGACCGAAGATTCTTTCGAGCAGATGCGTGGCTCGGCAGAGTTTCTTGAGACCGCCGGTGTCTACGGGAAAAAATACGGTACGCCCAAGGGCTGGGTCTTCGAACAACTTAAGCGTGGCCGCCTGGTCATTCTGGAGATCGATGTCCAAGGGGCGATCCAAGTCAAGAGTCAGATTCCGAACGCGTTTGCGCTCTTCGTGAAACCACCGACCGAAGACGAACTTTTGCGGCGGCTGAAGTCTCGCAGGCGCGAAGATGAGGCCTCGATTCAGAGGCGGTTTGAGGCCGCGAAGAACGAGGTCACGCAGGCGGAGGCGTCCGGTGTCTATAACGTCTTTCTCGTCAACGAGCGGATCGACGACTCGATCCGTCGGGCGGTCGACCTCGTCCAAGGCGAACGAGCACGACGGCGTGAGGTCGTCCACAAGCGGCGAACGTGACGGTGGTGGCGGCCCGACTTTCTCGACCACGCATCACACGATATACATGAATTCTTCACGGGCGATCTTGCCGTTGAGCACCGTGTACACGCCGACCTCGGCCATGTTTTTCACTTCATCCGTCGCGCGGACCTTGTATTCCATGCGGAACTTCACCGCGAAACCCGACGCGCCCAAGTAGGGTCCTTCGGCGCTCGCCCCGATCATCTGATTTTCCCCGTACCACCAGGCGTTTTTAGCTTGCGCCGCGTGGCGGCCTTGCCACTCTGCATTGACGCCCATGCCCTCGCACGAGACGATCTCCGGAGACCACCATTTACGCTCGACTTCCGAGAACTGGCCTGCGTTGAAGAGTGCAACGAGGTCGCCGCCGATCTCGGCGACGGAGGCGCCGGAGCCGGTTGATACCGGCACGGGAGCGGTCGGATCGTGGGCCGTTGCCGCCATCGATGCCGAGCCCTTGGGCGAGCCGGTCGCGTTCTCACCCGGTTTCTGCGGAGCCGACTTCCGCTTGGCCTTGGCGGCCGGGCCCTTCACGGCGGGAGTTCGCGTTGACGGTTTCGCCGATCGTCGGGCGGCCGGTTTGGCAGTCGGTTTGGCGGCCGACCTCCGAGCGGGCTTCGTGACGGGCTTCTTTGAGGTTTTCTTGGACATGGCGCACAGAATACCACAACCACCGAAGAATGCAACACTCTCGAATCGCCCGTTCAATGCTATCGCGCCGCAGCAACGTCAAATCGCTCGGCGTGCCGAAGGAGCCGGATCACAATCGCGCGATCTTCGGCGTCCGCAGCTCCGCTGCGATTGATATCGCTTGGCGTTCGCTCCCAGGCGAGCAGGTCTTCAATCGAGAACATCCCGTTCTCATCGACGTCTTCGCTGGAGCGTCGGAGCCGCGCCAGCGGATCACCGATCACGAACTGGCTCCACGAAAGCGCGGGCACGCTCGACCACGCCGCCTCGGCCCACGTCAGGTTTCCGAGCAGGAAATTGATCGCCAGGTAGCGATTGTCGGGGATCGAATCCGCGAGCGGCTCCCACGCGTGGCACAACGCGAACGTCCCACCCGCCGCCACAAAGTCGGCCGCCTGCTCTTGCTGTTGAAACGCGAGCAAGCCCAATCCTCCGAAGTCGCGCCCGTTCCACGACTCGATCGTGTTGAAGATCGCGCCCGGGGCGTAGTTGAAACTGTCCGCGAAGATCATCCGGGCACTCACGCCGGCCGTCGTGGTTGGCAAGGCCCCTTGATGATTGCTCCCATAGGTAGCCAGAAGCGACACGGGGGCCGAGATAAGAATGCCTTGTCCCGCGCCCCAGTTGAGCCGCGTTCCGACATAAAACCCAGCCGCTCCCGGCGCGTTGTTGTGCCGAATGTTCGCGGGCGCGAACCGCCGGTCGGTGGTGCCCATGAGCGCCACCACCTGCTCATAATCATCGCTGTCGTAAAGAAGTTGAAGCGAACTTCGGTTGTTATCGAATTCGCCGTTGTTGGCGGGGTTGATGCTCCCGTCGCCGGTCCCCTCGTCCAGCAGGATCGTCGAGGTATCGACGTCCGCGATGATCGACTGGGAACGATCGATCATGGCTTCGACATCCGCGACCGTGTGACCGTCGAGCCGCGAAACGAGGTACATATCCCCGGCCGTCAGACGGGTGGCCCCGGAGCCCCCCGGCGTCCAGATCGGCCCGTTACCCATCGCGGTGAAGACCTTGCCCACCAAGATATTCGCGGTCGTGACATTATTGATGGACGCTTGGCTACGCCAATACGGGTTCAGGATGCACCCGTCGGACTTGCTGTCCGCCGCGCCGCCCGCCTCGCCGACGGTGAGATCTTGCCACAGCAGCATCAACTCGGTATCGACGCTGGCGCACGTCGCGTCGCGGGCGTCAAACTCCGCCGGGAAGTCGGTCGGGTTGCCGCCGACAAAGTCCCCGGTGTTAGGGGCATCGGTGTCCTGCAAGCGGTGGGGGAGTCCTTTGCACAACACCAGGCATCGAACCTGACGCGCCAAGTTATTGTTCGTGAGATGCGTCCGGATTGGAAGTCGAAGTTTGGTCGCGAAGTCCGCGGCGGAGATATTTCCCGGCGCCGCCACCGCCGCCCCGGCGGTGGCCAGGTCAAGAACCAGGAGTCCGGAATACTTCCCCGGCTTGCCGCCCACACCGCCGCCGACCTTTGCCGACCCGGCATAATGCTCGGCGACGCGCAAAGAAACCGGCAGCCCCCCAACCAATATGCGGCTGTCATAGATGACGAGCACCTGTGCATCCCGGAGAGGACCAGCAACCCCAACGACCGGCTGCGCCATCGCCGTGGCCGATGCGGCGAAAGCCATCAGAGACGCAACGATCGGTCGGAATCTCGCGAAAGTTCGAATCAAAGAAAACCATCACTTTCTGCTGATCATTCAACCAGGGACGCCTCGGGCGGAGAGCACCGGACCCTGCGCTAGAGAGCCATGCCGTCCCGCTGGGACAGTTTCCCATGAAAAGCGGCTTTGCACAAGACCAAGCCGACGTTATCGATGACAAATGCGGGCAAACACCGGCGCCGGATTGCCGGAGGCGTTCGATATCCGATACGCAGCCGCCGGGCTTCTGGATTGCCGGGGAACCAGCCCCCTAGCCGCGTCCCTCGAAGGGCCCGCCGCTCCTTTAGCGGGAACACGGTAGCCCGTTTTTCGCTACCCTCTCCCGATGACCACCATCCTGTCACTGATGCAAGCCATGGAGCGGATTGCGCCGCTTCGGTACGCGGAAGCGTGGGACCGCGTTGGGTTGCTGGTGGGTGACTCCGCTGCCGCGATCACCGGACCCGTTGTGCTCACCATCGACCTCACCGAACGGGTGCTGCAGGAGGCGTTATCGCTCCGGGCCGCCGCCGTGATCGCGTATCACCCCGTGATCTGGGAGCCGCTAAAGCGGCTTTCGACCGAAACGGCCCAGCAGCGCGTCGTTCTGCGGGCGGCCCGCGAAGGGATCGCGGTCTATTGCCCGCACACCGCGTTGGACGCTGTTCCGGGTGGCATCACGGACTGGCTTTGCGAGGGGCTTTCCGGTTCGACCGAGCCCGGCAAGATCGCGGGGGACTGCCGGGCACTCGTTCCCCACGCCAGCGTGACGGCGCAGCAGATGAAGATTGTGACCTTTGTGCCGCGAGAAGGGGCGGACGCGATGCGGGATGCCTTGGCCTCGGCCGGCGCGGGGTTGATCGGGGAGTATTCGCTCTGCGCGTTCATGGCGGACGGCATCGGAACGTTTCTGGGAGGAGAGGCGTCGAACCCCGTTACGGGCAAGAAGGGGGTTGTCGAGCGCCTGATGGAGACGCGGCTTGAGATGGTCTGCTCGGCCGCAGCTCTCCCGATCGCGATCGAAACGCTGCGGCGGTTCCATCCGTATGAAACCCCCGCGATCGACCTGTATTCGCTCACGCCGATCCCCGACCGCCACGCGGGTGCGGGCCGGCGCATCCAGCTGGACGAACCGGTGACTCTGGGCGGCTTGGCCGATCGGTTGAAGCGGTTTCTGGGGTGCTCGTGCGTGCAGGTGGGTGCGGCGGGCACCATGGACGATGTTGCGTCGCGCGTCGGCGTATGCCCGGGATCCGGATCATCGCTGCTGGCCGCGGCACGGGCGGACCGGCTGGATGTGTACGTCACCGGTGAGATGAGCCATCACGACACACTCGCGGCGGTCGCCAGCGGAATGAGCGTGATCGTCGCGGGGCATACCAACACCGAACGGGGCTACCTGCCGCGGCTCGCGAAGCGATTGGAAGTTGAGCTCTCGGGCGTCACCTATCGGGTGAGCGATGTGGACGTCGATCCGGTGGTGACGATGTGACCGCCACGGAAGCGCGGCGGGACTACCGCGACGGCGCCTCGGGCTTCGGAAAAATGACCTCCTCGACCACGGTGCGGCGAAAGATAACGGGGCCGGCTGGCGTGCTGCGGACTTCTTCGGACGTCGTTTCGCGGCGCGCGGCGGGTACGCCGGTGGTCGCTTGCGGGGCGGACCGTGGATCGGCCTTGACGCCCTTGACGACATGGCCGAAGAACTCACCGACCGAGCGGGCGATGGATTTTTTGGGCGGTGAGGCCATGTGGCAGTGTAGTTCGAGCCGCCAGCCTCCGGAAATGTTCACGATGCGTGAAATTGTGTCGGGCGGCGTAAAAGGGCTGGCGACCGGGGCAGAAGTGCCCCGCCGACATCGACGGCAACGGCCTCGTAGACAGCGACGGCAGCGGCCCGTGTTTTGAGCATTGGGAGATCGGGTGCTGACGATGCCTCCGCGACTGCTCCGTTACACTCCCCCGATGTCTGACACCGACAATTTGTCGTCCGCCCTTCAAGAGATTCGCGTCTTCCCGCCCGTTGCCGCGGCCGGGCTGGGCTTTTCGCAGTGGCACGTCGGCTCGATCGAGCAGTATCGCCAGACGCACCGCCGGTCGATCACCGACCCCGATGGCTTCTGGGGCGAGCAGTCGCGGCTGATCGATTGGTTCAGCCCCTGGGAAAAAGTGTTGGAGTGGAACGCCCCGGACGCGAAGTGGTTTGGCGGGGGCACGACCAACGCGTGTTACAACTGCGTGGACCGGCATGTCAAGTCCGGACACGCCGATGATGTTGGGCTGGTGTGGGAAGGCGAGCCGATGGACGCTTCGGGCGTCCCCGAGGTTCGCCGTCTTACCTACCGCGACCTGCAACGGGAGACCTCGAAACTGGCAAACGGGCTTGTCTCGATGGGTGTCAAGAAGGGCGACCGCGTCACGATCTACTTGCCGATGGTGCCGGAATTGGTCATCGCGGTGTTGGCGTGCGCGCGGATCGGAGCTCCGCACTCGGTGATCTTCGGCGGCTTCGCACCCCACGCGATCGTGGACCGCATGACCGATGCCGGGAGCGACGTCATCATCACCGCCGACGGCGGGTATCGCCGCGGCCAAGTGGTCCCCCTTTTGAAGAACGTGACCGAGGCGTGCGAGACACTTAAATCGCAGGGCAGGCCCGTCGGGCACGTGCTCTGCCTCAGCCGACACGCTACTTCCGAAGCGTCTGGGAAAGACCTGTCGGATGCGGAGACGCGGGGCCGGACTGCTGGCGCGGCCACCCACGTACACGATTACCACGCGCTGACCAACGCCCAATCCGACGAGTGCCCGTGCCGCCCGATGGGTGCCGAGGACATGCTCTTCCTTCTGTACACGTCGGGTTCAACGGGCAAGCCCAAGGGCATCGTCCACACCACGGCCGGGTATCTCGTGTTCGCGGCGTTGACGGCGAAGTTGACGTTCAATCTGATCCCCGGCTCGGGGCAACTGTTCTGGTGCACGGCGGACGTCGGCTGGGTGACCGGGCATTCCTATGTCATCTATGGCGTGATGATGAACCGGGTACCGACACTCATCTATGAGGGTGCGCCCAACGCACCCCGGAACGATCGATTCTGGGACATCGCGGCCCGTCACAAGGTGACGCAGTTGTACACCGCGCCCACGGCCATCCGCACGTTCATGAAGTGGGGCGATGAGTGGCCGGCGAAGCACGACCTCTCCCACCTCAAACTCCTGGGCACCGTGGGCGAACCCATCAACCCCGAGGCCTGGATGTGGTATCACACGCATATCGGCCGGGGCCGATGCCCGGTCGTCGATACCTATTGGCAGACCGAGACCGGCGGGCACGTGATTACCCCGTTGCCGGGGGCTGTCGCGACCAAGCCGGGTTCGTGCACGGTGCCGATGTACGGCATCGATGCCGCGATCGTCAATGAACAAGGACAGGAGTTGCCGCCTAACCAGGGCGGGTTGCTGGTGACGCGCAAGCCCTGGCCCGGCATGTTGCGGGGCGTGTATAACGACCGCAACCGATTTATCCAGAGTTATTGGGGGAGGTTGAAGGACCCGGTGAGTGGTGAGCCTTGGTACTTTTCCGCGGATGGGGCCCGGCGCGATCACGACGGATACTTCTGGGTCATGGGGCGCGTTGACGATGTGATCAACGTCGCGGGGCATCGGCTGGGAACGATGGAAGTTGAGTCGGCCTTGGTGTCGCACCCAGCGGTAGCAGAAGCCGCGGTCGTGGGGATGCCGCACGAGATCAAAGGGACCGGCATCTGCGCGTTCGTCACGCTCAAGCACGCGGCGGGGCGGGCTCCCGACGATGCGCTCAAACAAGAACTTGGGGCGCATGTGACGAACGAGATCGGAGCGTTGGCCCGGCCCGACGTGATCCGGTTCACCGACGGGTTGCCTAAAACTCGGAGCGGGAAGATCATGCGGCGTCTGCTCCGGGACGTAGCCGCCGGGGTCGAGAAGATCGAGCAGGACACCACGACGCTGGAAGACTTTTCGGTGATCGCAAAGTTGCGGGCCGCGGATCATGAATAACCTCCGATAACCGATCGGGGAGGGGTTGCATGTCGGCGCGTCCGAAAGACGAGAACGAACATCGCGGGCCGGAGAGCACGGGCGTCCCGCCGACGCCGGACGTCGCATCGGGCGACCCGGGCACGATGCTCTTTGAGGAGGTTTCGTCGCTCCCCCCTGGGGTGCCGCGAATCATCGGTCGCTTCCACCTGCGCCGGATGCTGGGGCATGGCGGAATGGGCGCGGTCTACGAGGCCATGCAGGAGCAGCCGCGGCGGGCGGTGGCGCTGAAGTTAATGCGGGCGGGAGCGGCCTCGCGCTCGGCGTTACGGCGGTTTATATACGAGGCCCAGTTGCTCGCGCGCCTGCGGCACCCCTCGATCGCGCAGGTGTACGAGGCCGGTACGCATATCGATAGCGGTGTGCGGGTGCCGTACTTCGTGATGGAGTATGTGGTCGGCGCGCGGACCCTGATCGAGTACGCGGAAACCAAGGATCTGGGAACCCGGGCCCGCGTCGAATTGTTCGTGCCCATTTGCGAGGCGGTCCATCACGGCCACCAGAAGGGCATCATCCACCGGGATCTCAAGCCCGGGAATCTGCTCGTTGATTCATCGGGAAACCCGAAGATCATCGACTTCGGAGTTGCCCGGGCAACGGACTCCGACATGGCGGTGACGACGCAGCAGACCGACGCGGGCTCGCTCATTGGGACGCTCCAGTACATGAGCCCCGAGCAGACGGCCGCCGACCCGCACGACATCGACACTCGTTCTGACGTGTACGCGCTGGGTGTGATCTTGTACGAACTGCTGTGCCGGAACCTGCCGTACAACTGTTCTCAGGCGACGGTTCCCGAGGCGATCCGCCTGGTGCGGGAGGCGACACCCCCCAAGCCCAGCAGTATCTCCGCCTTCGTGCGGGGCGACCTTGAAACGATCATCCTGAAAGCGATGGAGAAGGACCGAGATCGGCGGTATGCGTCGGCCGCGGCGCTAGCCGACGACCTGCGGTGTTACCTGCGCTCGGAGCCGATTTCGGCGCGGGCCCCCACGATTTCCTACCAGTTCAAGATGTTCGCGAAGCGGAACCGGGCGATGATGACCGCCATGACGAGCATCGCGGCGGTGTTGGTGACGGCGACGGTCGTCAGCGTGGCGTTCGCGGTGAAGGCCAGCGCGGCCAGCCGTCGCAGCGACGAGCGAACGGCATTGGTCTTGGAACTCGTCGGGAGCGACGGGGGCAACTCCGCCGCCGATGCCGCCGCCCGCATCGCCGCGCTCCGGAATGTCGAGACCGGCATCGACTCTTATACGATGGGCGACCCCGCCAAGTCGCGGAATCTTCGGCAGATCATCGCGCACGCGTACCTCGCGGCAGACGCCCCACAGATGGCGATTGATTGCCTCACGGGCGAGGTTGACCGCGAACTCAAGGCCAGCCGCTGGGAACGGCAAACACTGGAGGCCGCCGCGCTTCTGGGCCGGGCGCACGTGTCACTCGCCCACTGGCCCGAGATCGCAGCCTCCCTTGGATCCGTCCGAACGGCGTCTCGGATGATCGCCGACGATGCCGACGCGGCCGTACCGGTTCTCGAATCCTTGGCACTCGCGGACTGGCACCGGGCGGATCGCCGCCGATGCGACCAGACCCTGCAAGAACTGGAGCGGGTGCTGCTGCTGGCAAAGTTCAGCGGCGACTCCAACGAACTTCTTGAGGTGCGCCGCTGCCGCGAATGGCTGGCGCGGACGGACGGGCGGAGCGCCGAAGCGGACGACCATGCCAGGCGGGTGCGTGATTCGGAAACGAGACGCGGCGGCCCGTATTCCGCTTACGCGGGCTCGCCCTTAGCGCGGACTCTGTGGCCGTATCCGCGGCTGGTCGGCAGCCCCACCCCGGAGTTGCTGCAAGATCTCGCGCTGGACGCGACACCGGTTGGAGCGGGGGTCGCCGAGCGCCTGACCGCCATGCGCGACGCAATTGTGAAGGGCCCGATTCAGCCGGGGGAGGCGGAGCGGAGCGCCCGGATGAGGATGCAACTGGGCGAATGGGCCAATCGAAAGACCGGTGAACGTCCCATCGACCCGCTGATCCTTCGGCCCCAAGTGCGAAGGGAGGACCCTGAACTTGAACAATGGCTCGCCGCCTCCAACGCCTACTGCGAGGAGATGAACAGTCTGGACACCGGGTTTATGACCCGCTGGCACGCCACGACCGCGTTCGTTCGCACGCTTGTTCCCGCGGGGGCCGACGACGGCTTTCTCGAAACACTGGTCAGAGGAAAATCGTCGGAAGCCGCATCGCGGACCGCGTGGGAGATGCTCTGCATGAACAGTTTTCTGGAGGTTCCGTCGGCGACGGCATTGGCGACGGATGTTCTAGGGGGTTCGCTGTTGGCCGCCACGTCCACCCGAAGGCTCGTCGCGTTTCTGGCGATTCGAGCGACGGACGACCAAGAAGCCACGACGCTGCGGGCCAAGATCGCCGCCGCAGCCGCGATTGCGGCCGAACGCGCCGGCCCGCTGGCCAAGCACACGGCGAGTGAAGACCTGTGGGTCGTCGCGCTGCACGCCGCACGCCTGGACGAGCGGGAGCAGTTGATCGCCGCGACGGCAGCACTCGCATCGCGCGGCACGTTCCCTGATCCCGACGCCGATGGCGGTGCCCTCCGTCGGCTCGCGGGCCAGCTCACAATCGGGCCCGACTATCCCCCCGCCGAAGCCCAGAAGGACGTGTATCGCGTGCTACGAACTCTTCTCGGGAGTACGCGGTGAGCGGGTCTTGTGTGTTGCGGCAAGAGCTCGGGTGTGAACAGCGACGAACGAGAGAGGCAATGAAGCAATGAAGCTGTCGTGCGTCCTCCAAGGCGATGAACTCCGCCGCCGCCTGAACCACGAGTGGTTGCTCACGGATGGAATGGGCGGGTTCGCGATGGGCACCGTGAGCGGGATTCCGCAGCGCCGCTATCACGCGCTCTTGATCGCGGCGACCAAGCCGCCGGTGGGCCGCGTGGCGCTGGTGCAGGCCGTCGCGGATTGGCTGGTCGTGAAGGCACCGAACAAACCCGAACGCCGCTACGACCTCGCCTCATTCGAGTTTGTCGACGGCACCATCTCGCCGTGCGGATCGGAGCACCTCGTCGGGTTCTGTGGGCCACTTCAGCATGTGGATTCAGCCCGGCACGAGCCAGCGTCAAAGGTTTTCTGGGAGTACAGAATTCGATATGAGGGGCTCGATTTCGGAATCACTCGATCGCTCACACTCAACCGCGATGGTTCGACAACGCTCTCGTGGTCGGGCGGTGAAAAACCCTGTCTGGGTTGTAACTTCTGGATCGAATGCCGGCCTTTGCTCGCGCTCCGCGATTTTCACGAACTCGTCGCCTCCGGCGCTGCGCCCACGACGGTTTCGCACGACGAGACGGGGTTCACCTCCACCCGAGGTGACTTCGCCGTGGATGTCTTCACTCACGATGGCTCTGCCATCCCGGACCACGAAGTGTGGCGAAGCATCGCCTATCGCCGCGATCGCGCCAGAGGTCAGGACTTCACCGAGCACCTCGAATCTCCAGCGCGATTCCGTCTCGCGTCGAATCAAGAATGCCTCGACAACGATCGCCCGTGGTTCTGCTCGCTCTCGTTCGCGACGCATACCTCAACGGTCTCTTCTCCAGCACCCATCGTAACGGCCGAGCACATCTCAAAGTGTGTCACTACACCCGTCATTCAACGCGACCTCATTGTCGCCGCCGCACAGTTCGTCGCCACCCGCGCCACCCCTTCCGGCCCCAAGCCTTCAATCATCGCCGGGTATCCTTGGTTCAGCGACTGGGGCCGCGACACGATGATCTCGCTCCCCGGCCTACTCCTCTGCACCGGCCGCCACGATGAAGCCCGCGACACCCTCCTGGCCTTCGCCGGGCTCATGAAGGACGGCCTCATCCCCAACTGCTTCGACAACGGCAGCGGCGAAGCCGAGTACAACACCGTCGATGCCTCCCTCTGGTTCATCCAAGCCGTCTGCAACCTGGCCGAGGCCGCGCCCGCGCCGGTCCCTCCCGAACTCCTCACCGCCTGCCGCGCCGTCATCAATGCCTACCGCTCCGGCACCCGCTTCAACATCCGCATGGACCCCGCTGATGGCCTCGTCATGGCGGGCGACATCCACACCCAACTCACTTGGATGGACGCCCGGCGCGACGGCGTGGTCTTCACCCCGCGCCACGGCAAGCCCGTCGAGATCAACGCCCTCTGGCACAGCGGCCTGATGCGGTTTGCACGCCTCGTCGGCCCTTCACACCCCACCGAGGCCGATTTCCTGCGCCTGCTCGCTAGCAAGGTCGGGGCTTCGTTCTGCTCGGCATTTTGGAACCCGCACGACGCGTGCCTCTTTGATTGCCTCTCACCCAACGGCCCGTCGTGGGATGCCGACACCTCGATCCGTCCCAACCAGATCTTCGCGGTGAGCCTTCCGTACTGCCCGCTCCCGAGCGACCAACAACGGGCCGTGGTGGCCTGCGTGAAGACGCATCTTCTCACCCCCGTCGGGCTGCGAACCCTCGCCCGCGGCAGCCCGGGCTATCGCCCTCGTTTCGAGGGCGACCTCTTCAGCCGCGACGGCGCGTATCACAACGGCACCGTGTGGCCGTGGCTCATCGGCGCGTACATCGAAGCGCTGTTGCGGGCGAACGAGTTCAGCGATGCCGCGAGATCCGAAGGCCGCGCTGCGCTCCAGCCCCTGCTCGATGAGTTCAGTGGCGTTGGCCCCACGTCGCAATCCATCGCGTCCATCGCCGAGGTCTACGACGCCGACGAACTCCCCGGCCAGCCGCGCCGGCCTGATGGTTGCCCGATGCAGGCGTGGAGTGTCGCCGAAGTCCTGCGGGCGCTGACGCTGGTTTCCGCGGGCGCCGAACCGATATCAGCGACCTGATTCGCGGCGGTCTCGTCTGTTCGGCCTTATGTCTCCCTCGGATGCTCGCGCCAAGCGTCGCGGCTTCTGAATCCCACCCGCTGAATGTGCTTCACGCTGCCTTCATCGCGGCCACCGCTCGCCGAGCCGATCGTTTCAGTGAAGCGGGGACGATCACGCCGCTTTGGAGACTCGCCCATGCCCACCAAGAAACGTGCCAAGGCCGCCGCGAAGAAGAAAAAGTCCGGTCCGTGCTGGACGGGCTACGAGCGGACGCCCGGCACGAAGCAAGGGACCAAGGGCAGTTGCCGCAAGAAGTAGCGACCCCGCTCGAACGCGACGCACGCTACCGCGTGACCTTCCGATACTTCAGCCGGTGCGGCTGGTCGGCATCGGTTCCGAACCGGCGGTGCCGGTCTTCGTCATAACTCGACCAATTGCCGATATGAAAGTGAAGTTTTGCATCGCCTTCGAAGGCGAGAATATGGGTCGCCAGCCGATCCAGGAACCAGCGGTCGTGGCTGATAATGACGCTGGTCCCCGCGAAGTTCTCGATCCCCTCCTCCAATGCCCGCATCACGTTGACGTCCAGGTCGTTGGTGGGTTCGTCCAGCAAGATCACGTTGGCCCCGGCCTTCAAGAGCCGCGCCAAGTGAACCCGGTTCCGCTCGCCGCCCGAGAGGTTCTCGACCATCTTTTGCTGGTCCGTGCCGGTGAAGCCGAACCGCGAGACGTACGCCCGGCTGTTCACCTTCACCTTTCCCAGCCGCACCTCCTCATTCCCGTCGGAGATCGCGGCCCACACGTTCTTCCCCACCGGCAACGAGTCGCGTGTCTGTTCGACGTACGACAGCGTGACCGACTCGCCCACCTTGAAGGTTCCCCCGTCGGGCTTCTCGAGCCCCATGATCATCTTAAAGAGCGTCGTCTTCCCGGCACCGTTCGGGCCGATCACCCCGACCACCGCTCCCGGTGGAATCGAAAAGTTCACGTCGGCCAGGAGCAGCGTGTCGCCGAAGGCCTTGGATACGTTCTGGGCCTCGATCACCAAGTCGCCCAGCCGCGGCCCCGGCGGGATGAAGATCTCGAGCTCGCTCGCCTTCTTCTCCTGGTTCTCGTTGAGCATCCGCTCGTAGGCCACGACGCGGGCCTTGCTCTTGGCTTGGCGACCCTTGGGGTTCTGCCGCACCCAATCCAGCTCGCGGGCGAGTGTCTTCTGGCGGGTCGAGGCCTGCTTCTCCTCCACCTGCATCCGCTTCTGCTTCTGCTCGAGCCATCCGGTGTAGTTGCCCTTGTACGGGACCCCGATTCCGCGATCGAGTTCGAGGATCCAACCGGCGACGTTGTCAAGGAAGTAGCGGTCGTGGGTGACGGCGATCACCGTCCCCGCGTACTGCTGGAGGTGGTGTTCCAGCCACGCCACGCTCTCGGCGTCCAGATGGTTCGTCGGTTCATCCAGCAGCAGCACGTCCGGCTTCGAGAGGAGCAAGCGGCAGAGCGCCACCCGCCGACGCTCGCCCCCCGACATCTCGTTGCACCGAACCTCGCGGGCCGGGCACCGCAGGGCCTCCATCGCCATGTCCAGTTGATTGTCGAGCGTCCAGGCGTCCATCTGCTCGAGCTTTTCTTGAAGGTCGCCGGTGCGCGTCAGTATCTTGTCCATCTCGTCGCCGGAGAGGTCGGGCTCGCCCAGCCGCTCGTTCAGGCGGTCGTATTCCTCCAACAGTTTGGTCACTTCGTGGGCCCCTTCCAGCACCACCTCCTCGACCGTCCGCGTCTCGTTCTTCAGCGGCTCCTGCTCAAGAAACCCGACGCGGAAGCCTTGGGCCATCTCGACTTTGCCCTCAAACTCCTTGTCCTGGCCCGACAGGATTCGCAGCAGCGTCGATTTGCCCGAGCCGTTGAGCCCCAGGACGCCGATCTTCGCGCCGTAGAAGTACGAAAGGTAGATGTCCTTGAGGATCACCTTCTGATTGATGACCTTGGTCACGCCCAGCATCGAATAAATGATCCGTTGCGACTCGGCGGCGTTGCTGGCTCTGCTCACTCCCGGCTCCTGTTTCGCCCGCAAATGAATGGGCGGGCCGGGAGGGTAGCGGGGCGTTCCACCAACTTCGCTTGGGGGCCGCCCCCAACACCACCGTACCCGTCGTCCGCATTCCCGCCCTGCCCCCGGCTTTCCGTGTTGAGTATCTCTATGGCCCCCTTGGTAAACCTCTTCGCCTTGAGCCGACCGCGATCATCTTGACACCCTGAATACGCTTTCCGCATGGCCTACATCGCTCTCGCCCGCCGCTACCGCTCACAGACCTTCGACGAGGTCGTCGGGCAGGAATCGATCGCCCGCACCCTGCAGAACGCCGTCGATTCCGGCCGCGTCGCCCACGCCTATCTCTTCACCGGAACCCGCGGCGTCGGCAAGACCACCTCGGCCCGCCTCTTCGCCAAAATGCTCAACGGCGGCACCCCGGACGTCGACGCCCAGATCATGGCCGGCACCGATACCGACACCATCGAGATCGACGCCGCCAGCAACACCGGCGTCGACGACGCCCGCGACCTGATCGCCAACTCCGTCTATAAGCCCCTCCGCGGCAAGTACCGCATCTACATCATCGACGAAGTCCACATGCTCAGCACGCACGCCTTCAACGCCCTCCTCAAAACCATGGAGGAACCGCCCGAGCACGTCAAATTCATCCTTTGCACCACCGACGCTCACAAGGTTCCCGCCACTATCCAATCCCGGTGCCAGCGGTTCGATTTCCGCGCCATTCCCACCTCCAAGATCGCCCAGCACCTGGGCGAGGTGCTGAAACTCGAAGAGCACACCGCCGACCCCGAACTCTTGCACGCCGTCGCCCGGATGGCCAATGGTTCCATGAGAGACGGGCTTTCGATCCTCGACCGCGTGCTCGCCTCGGGCCAGAAACACCTGACGGTGCAACTCCTTGAGAACCTGCTCGGCCTCCCGGCCCGCGACATCATTTCCACCATCATCGACGCTATCGCCGACGGGCGGCCGGGGCCTGTCCTGGAACGGGCTCACGAACTGCTGGCCCGCGGCAACTCGATCGAGCAGTTCATCGAGGCTCTCCTGCTTCGCTTTCGGGATCTCATGGTCATGTCCGCGTGCGGACCCGACACCCCGCTGGTCGAACTGGCCGACGAAGTCCGCGCTGCGGAAGGCCGGCGGGCCCAACGCTTCGACGCCGCCGGTGTCGTCCACATGATCGCCCTCTGCGAGAGCGTCCGCACCGCCGTCAAAGCGACCACCGTCCCCCGCGCGATCCTGGATGCGCTGCTCGTCCGGCTGGCCCTCACCGAAAAACTCGCCGACGTGACCGCGGTCATCGCCGGAGCGCCGATGAGCCCCGGCCGTTCGGTGCGGGAGCCGCTCGCAAAAAAAGCCTGACGGCGACGCCCCCGCCCGAGCCCGTCCGCGTCGCCGCTCCACCGATCCCCACCCCGCCCGTTCCACCCACGCCGCCCGCCCCACCCCCCAGCGCGGATCAGAGAGACCACGCCCTCGCGAAGACGGCCGCCATCACCGGGATGGCTGTCCCCGAGATTGCAGCGGTTCCTGGCCCGGTCGCGAACCCCTTCAAGCCGGTTTCGGCGGAAGAACTTCGTGACGTCCTCGGGCTCTGGGAACGCATCGGGGAGGCGTGCAGCGGCAACCGCCGCCTCCGGGTTCTCCTCGGCGACATGTCCCTCAGCCGCATCGATGGGGATACTGCCATCGTCAGCGTCACGCCGCTGATGTTTCCCGCGGCCAACGCCTACGCGTCAGACCTCGGACAGGCTTTCAAGACCGCGTACGGCATCGATCTTTCCGTCCGGTTCGAGTCCGCCGTGCAGTTATCGGACGCGGCCGTCCAGTCGGGCGCCGCATCGCCGGCGGCTCCTACGACCGAACCCCCCAAAACAAACGCCGCGGAGCACCCGTTGGTGCGCCAGGCGATCGAATTGCTGGGAGCTCGCTTGGTGAGCATTCGTCCACGCGTGCGGGCCATCAAGAAAGAAGCGGAGTAGGCCTGATCACCGTCGCCGCCGCAGCGTGAAGCCCGCCAAACCAAGCAGCGCGAGCGATCCTGGAGCAGGGACGAGCGATGCGCTGAACCCGTCGAGGCCCCACGATTCGTCGAAGATTGGCTGGAGGCCGGACGCCTCGAACGAAATCGACATGGTGGCCGCCGTCACCGGTGTGTCCAGAACCACATGCCAGACCGCATCACGCAGAAACTGACCCATATAGATGTACCCGAGCGTGTTGTTCTCATCCGCCAGGAATCGCCCTGGAAAAGGGCCGCCACGATCAACGCCGGGGTAACTCTGCGTCCCCACTCCGACCGAATCGTCGCCGATGGCGAACGACGCCCTGAGAAGTTCCGGCCCACCGACCACTCCCACCCGCCAAATATCCGGCCCCCATTGCGTCGCCTCGCCGTCCCATGTATTGATGCAGTACAGGTCAAAATCGAGCCGCAGCGTGTCACCGACCACGAGATCGTTCAGAGTCAACGTGGTTCCGCCGTTGCCAAACTGCCCGAGGAACCGCCGCCCGCTTGGCGTCACATCGGTAATCGCCGAACTCCATCCAACCGCGGTGCCATCGTCAAAGCTGTTCGAGTAGACGATCGCGGCCTCCGCCGAACCGCCCGCCCCCGCCAACCCCGCCACGATCCCAAACGCCGCCGCTCCAACGCATCTCAGGTTCTTTCGATACATTTTTTCAACTCCTTTCTCCGCAGGGCCCGTGTCCCATGCCTCGTCACGGAACGGGCCACCCTCCGATCAGAAAGGTGCATCATTTTTTCCAGAATGCCACGAAAACGGCGCGGAATTGTCAAGAATAGGTGATTTTATTTCGTGTGTAACGTGATGATTATCATGGATTTACGGAACTTTCCGGCGCCGCCTGCGGAGGCCCGGACCGCTTTGTTCCGGGCACGCCGTCGGTCAAGGCGCCTCGCGCAATGGCGTGCGGCGCACGCCCAAGAACCCGTCATGTTTCTGCGACAGTCGATTACCTGAACGAGCGGTGGAGTGACCCGACTTCGCGGTCGGCCCCTCGTTCTTCATGCACGCCATTCCGAGCGACGACATCCTCGCCACCACTTGGACGACCGAATTCGCCGGTTGCAAGGACCTGTCCATTGCGCGTCATCACGTCGTCAACGGCGTGGTTGTCGTGCGCCACGTCATTAACCTGGGTGCCCATCCTGACACGATCGTGAACCAAGTTCGGGCGATCGCGCACGGCGTGGAGCGCAACGACGCAGCGGGGTTCGAGCCGAGGAGTTTCAACGCTCGCGGGGTTCTCTTGCGGCACTCGGCGCAGGCACCGGGCGACGCTGCCCCGCCACGGGGTTGGCGGGGCGGCGTTGGCTGCCGGTAATCGCCAGCAACGCCCCGCTCTTCCGCTCTGCATTCCTACAATCGGCAACTTCAACCTGCGCGCAAAGGAATATCTCGCTATGTCCACCACCCCCCCATCCATCAATGTTCGCTCGATCCTGGGAACCGAGGCGGACGGGCTTCTCGGTTACGAGAGCAAGACCATCAGCAAGTCAGCCCTCCACCTGCCCGGGCCCGACTTTGTCGACCGCGTCTTTGCCCAGACCGACCGGCCCGTCCGGGTTCTCAAAAATTTTCAGCAGATCCTCAACACCGGTCGACTCGCGGGCACCGGCTACGTCAGCATCCTCCCGGTGGATCAGGGCATCGAGCACTCCGCGGGGGCCAGTTTCGCCCCCAACCCCGAGTACTTTGATCCCGAGAACATCGTGAAACTCGCCATCGAGGGCGGGTGCAACGCCGTCGCCAGCACCGTGGGCGTCCTGGGCTCGGTGGCCCGCAAGTACGCCCACAAGATCCCCTTCCTCGTCAAGTTCAACCACAACGAGATGCTGACCTACCCCAACATCTTTAAGCAGTCGTACTTCGGCAGCGTACGGCAGTGCTACGAGATGGGCGCCGCCGCGGTCGGGGCCACGATTTACTTCGGTTCCGAGGACTCGCGTGAGGAGATCAAGTACGTCTCCGACATGTTTGAGGAAGCCCACGCTCTGGGCCTGGTGACCGTGCTCTGGTGCTACACCCGCAACAACGCCTTCAAGGTGAAGGGCGCCGACGGCAAGAGCGTTGATTATCACTCCAGCGCCGATCTTTCGGCCCAGGCGAATCACCTCGGCGTCACCATCAAGGCCGACATCATCAAGCAGAAACTCCCGACCAACAATGGCGGATACGCCGCCCTGAACACCGGTGGCAGCACCTACGGCAAGTGGGATAAACGCGTCTACACCAAACTCGCGGGCAGCGACGAAACGGGCCAAGGCGGACACCCCATCGACCTGTGCCGCTACCAAGTCATCAACAACTACATGGGCCGGGCACCGCTCATCAATTCCGGGGGCGAATCCAAGGGCGCCGACGACCTGCGCGACGCGGTGACGACGGCCGTCATCAACAAGCGGGCCGGCGGCATGGGTCTGATCTCCGGCCGCAAGGCCTTCCAGCGGCCCATGAAGGAGGGCGCGGCCCTCCTCCAAGCCATCCAGGACGTGTATCTAGATAAGGGCGTCACCGTGGCGTAAGGCCATGCGGCCTCGCGCGAACTTGCCAACATCTCCATACATCTTCTCTGCACATCGTGACCTGAACAAGCCCATGCGGTTGCGGCGAGGAGCCGTTCGACGGGATCATCATGAGTCGCCGGTGGCGTGGGCTCCCCCGTGACGAGTGGCAAGGAAATGACTCTCGTAGAATGCCTCTGTTATCTTTCCGAACGGTCACGTCCTTATGAACTGTCTGTTCCTTCGGAAGCGCCACTGACACAACCCGCGCAGGCGTAGACGCCCTACTCTGGACCACGCCGAGCAGATTCTCGATCTGGACCCGGGGCGGGGCATCGGCATCATGCACTTATTCACGTTCGTGCAGGAGTTTCCGCTGCCGAGGCTCTGATCAGGCCGTGGCCCACGGGCCCGCCGGTCACAGAGGCCGTGGGGGAGATACCAAAGGCGGGAACCCCCCGATACCCATTCGGACCGCCACGGCACGCCCGCCCTCCCTTGGGATTCATGGCCACGCCCGGACGCGAGGAATCGGCCTTGTTTGTTGACTCTCGGGGGTGCCGAAGGCTCACACGGCTCGCCACGACCGAAAAATCGACGGAGGCCGCCGATTTCCCCTTGCACCCCGGCCCGACTTCGGGTAGGCTGCTGTAGTTCTCGGGCGGTGAGGACGCGGGCCGGGTGGCCTGCGGAGTCCGGCCCTCCCAAGCGGCGTGCCCCGGCAGCGGGGGAACGCCGCCTCCTATTTCCACCCCGGCATTAACGAACTGGTCTTCGGCATCCTCAACGCCGCCACCTCCCCGACCGGCCCGTAGTTTGAAGCGACCGTGACGTACCCGGAACTCTGCCCAGCCGACTTGGACAATGACGCTGACGCCGACCCCGATGACATCATCGCCTTTTTCAACGCCGGGGAATCCGGCTGCTGAATGGTTCTTCGCCCGACTCACTCCCGGGCTCACCGGGCGAGTAAGACGTTTCTTCCGCTCTCCTGCATTTTTCCTTCTTTTCCGATTTTCCTGCAATCCAAACGCTGGGCTCAACATCCGATTCTGAATTTCGTTCATCCTGCGCGCATTCCCTATTCCCCCGAGGAGATTCACCATGCTATCCCGTTCCGCCATTGCTCCCGCCCTCGCCCTTGCCTGCCTCGCTGGCACGGCCTCCGCCGAGATCCACCAGATGGTTTGCTTTCTCAGCGGCCGTCAGGAGGTTCCCGCTAACGCCAGCCCGGCGTTCGGGTGCGGCGTGTTCCGGGTTGATACCGACGCCAACACCGTCTCCTACCGCATCACCCGGTCGCCCGTCACCACGGCCGAGGTCGCCGCCCACATCCACGGTTTCTCCGGGCCTGGCGTCAACAGCGGCGTCGTCCACGCCCTTCCGTCGGGCGAACTCAAGATCGGTGTCTGGAACTATCCGGAGGCCATGGAAAACGACATCCTCAACGGCCGCTGCTATGTCAACATCCACTCGTCGTCGCTCCCCGGCGGTGAGATTCGCGGCCAAATCGTCGACGCTGTTGCCGAACTTGATGGCGGACAGGAAGTTCCCGCCAACGCCTCCGCGGCCCGGGGCTTCGGGCTTATCAATCTCGACACGGTCACCAACACCGCTCGGATCTACGTCGGCCTCGACGGCGTCGTTGGCGAAGTCGGCGCCCATATCCACGGCATCGCCCGGCAGGGCATCAATGCCCCGGTCATCTTCGCCCTGCCCCTCGGGCCGGTGAAGGTTGCCACCTGGAACTATCCCGAGGCCATCGAGCAGGAGCTCCTGAGCGGCCTCTGCTACTTCAATGTTCATACGGCCGCCTTCCCCGGGGGCGAGATCCGCGGCCAGATCATCACCAGTGTGAACGTCGTTGACCGGCTTCAGGAAGTGCCGAATTCCATCACGTCTTCCGTGGGCTGTGTGCTCTGCGGCTTGGATCGTCAGAACAACGGGCTGACCTACGACCTCCGCATCAGCCTTCTTGGCAGCGTACAGACGGCGGCGCACATCCACGGGTTCTCGCCCGCCGGTATTAACTCCGGCGTCGTGCACAACATCGGCATCGGCAACCGGGTGCTGGGCGGTTGGAATTACCCGGCCGCCGCCGAGGCCAGCATCGAGAACCAATTGACCTACGTCAACGTCCACTCGAACGTCTTCCCGGGCGGTGAAATCCGTGGCCAACTCTTCTTTCCGCCCCTCCCGGCGCCCTGCTTCTGGCAGGCCACGGGGTCGTGCGCGGCGGACTATGACGGCGATGGAGACTTTGATTCCGACGACGTCGTCTTCTACTTCATGGCGTTCGACACGTCAGAGGCCTGCGCCGACGCCGACGGCGATGGCGACGTCGATTCCGACGACGTGATCGAGTTCTTCAATAAGTGGGAGGCCGGTTCCTGCTGAACCTCGTTCGCGATTGACCCCGCTCCGGGGCCGACGTTCCGACCGCAAACCCCGCCCGGCGGGAACTCCGCTCTCTCATGCTGAGAGCGGGGTTCCCGACCGGGCGGGTTCTATTATTGCGTTGCGGCGGCAAGGGCTGCCTGCCCATCACCGGAACCCGTCCATGCCACTCATCAAGACCACCAGAACCGTCCCAGACACCGCCTCCGAGGCCCGCTTCTTTAACCGCGATCTCTCGTGGCTCGAGTTCAACCGGCGCGTCCTTGCCCAAGCCGCCGATGGCCGCGTGCCGCTCCTGGACCGGGTCCGGTTCTTGGCGATTTTCACCAGCAACCTCGACGAATTTTACATGAAGCGGGTGGGCCTGGTAAAGCGCCAGGTGCACGCCGGGGTCGACTCCGCGCAGCACGACGGCCTGACCCCGCGACAGCAACTGTCGGCCATCCGGGCTTTCACCTCGGACCTTCAGCGCGAGCAGACGAGGCTCTGGAGCCAGCACCTCCGCCCGGCCCTTGAAGGAGCCGGCATCCATCTGCTGAGGTGGTCGGACCTTTCCGGCAAGGAACGCCAGTGGTGCGAAGAGTGGTACCAGACCAACATCTTCCCGGCGCTCACTCCGCTCGCCGTTGACCCAGCCCACCGCTTCCCCTTCATCTCGAACCTTTCCGAGAACCTTGCAATCACGGCCCGCGACCCGCGCGACGCCGCGGTGGCGCAGTCGGATCGGGCCACGGGCGACCGTGGCTCGGAAATCCAGTACGCCCGCCTGAAACTCCCCAATTCAGTCCGTCGTTTCATCGCTCTCCCGAACGGGTCCGATGCAGACCGAAAGTTCATCCTGCTCCGTGACATCATCCGCAACAACCTCTCGGAACTCTTCCCGGGCATGGTCATGGATGAGCAGTTGCACTTCCGGGTGACCCGCTCGGCGGGCATCCAAAAGGACGATCTGGAGGCCGCTAACCTGCTGCAATCGGTGGAAGCCGACATCAAGCAGCGGAAGTTCGCGCGGGCGGTGCGGCTGGAGATCGAGCAAGGTGCCTCCGCCCCTCTCTCCCGTTGGCTTCAGGACAACCTCAGCCTCGAGTCGCAAGACGTCTTTGAACTCCCCCAGGACGCGGATTACTCGGCGTTCACCGAACTCGCCGAGCTCGACCGGCCCGACCTGCGCGAGAAGCCTTGGAAGCCGGTGGTCCCGGCTCAACTGTCGGGCGAGGCCGCCGGCGACCGCAACCCCGGCAATTACTTCGCCGCCATCCGCCGGCGCGACATCCTCGTTCATCACCCGTACGAGAGTTTCCCGGCCACGGTGGAACGGTTCATCGCGGCGGCCGCCAACGACCCCGACGTCGTGGCGATCAAGCAAACCCTTTACCGAACCAGCCCCGACTCGCCCTTTATCGAGCATCTGGTGCGGGCGGCCGAGGCCGGCAAGCAGGTCGCCTGCCTCGTGGAGCTGCGGGCCAGGTTCGATGAATCGCGGAACGTTCTGTTTGCCCGCCGGCTCGAGAAGGCGGGCGTCCACGTGGCGTATGGCGTCATGGGCTTGAAGACGCACTGCAAGACCAGCCTCGTGGTGCGACGGGAGAACAAGGGTCTGCGGTGCTACGCCCACTTGGGGACCGGAAACTATCACTCCAAGACGGCCCAGTTGTACACGGACGTGGGCCTCTTGACGTGCGACCCCGCCATCACCGGCGACTTGGTGAACCTTTTCAACTATCTGACCGGGCTGGCCGCCGTCCAGCGCTATGAAACGCTCTTGGTCGCTCCCTTCAGCATGCGGCAACGCTTCAACCAACTGATCGACCGCGAATCAGAGCACTCCAAGGCCGGGAGGCCGGCGCGGATCGTCGCGAAAATCAATTCGATGGAGGACCGCGATATCACCGAACGTTTGTACGCCGCGAGCCAAGCGGGCGTCAAGATCACGCTGATCGTCCGGGGCTTCTGCTGTCTGCGTCCCGGCGTCAAGGGGCTGAGCGAGAACATCGAGGTCTTCTCGGTCATCGGACGGTTCCTTGAGCACAGCCGGATCTTCCACTTCTCGGCGGGGCGGGACGATCCGCTCGACGGCGAGTGGTATATTTCGAGCGCGGACTGGATGTACCGGAATCTTTCCAACCGGGTGGAGGCCGCGGTCCCGGTCGCGGACGATGCGGCCCGCAAGAAACTCCACCGCATCATCGAGGTGATGCTGGCGGATCGCCGGCATTCGTGGATGCTCGACTCGATGGGCTCGTACGCGAGGCGCGAACCTTCCGGGACCGAGCCCGCCGATTCCCCCGCTGCGATGGGGACGTTTCAGACGCTCATGCGCGAGGCGGAGCGGGCTTGATGCCTTCGGACGACGGATTGAGAACCGCCGCTTCGCACGCGTCGAGGAGGGAGTCCAACCCGGCGGGGGTGTCGGCTCTCATGTTGATGTGACCCAACTTGCGTCCGGGCTTGGGCTCTTTGCCGTAGAGGTGCAGTCGGTGGCGGTCGGAGGCGGCGAGGACGACCGCCGCGGCCGGGGCGTGGCCGATGAGGTTCACCATCCCCGCGCAGCCTGACATGGCGGTGGCGCCGAGGGCCAAGCCCGCCACGGCCCGGACATGGTTTTCAAACTGGCTGGTGATTCCCGCATCCATGGTCCAATGTCCGCTGTTGTGAACACGGGGGGCCATCTCGTTGGCGAGCAGCCCCTGATCGGTGATAAAGAACTCGATCGCGAGCACGCCGACGTACTTGAACTCCTCGAGCAACGACGCGGCGGTCGCCTCGGCCCGCCGGAGCCACTCCTGGGGCACCCCCGCGAGCGGTGCCCGCGAGGAGCGAAGGATGCCCCCGACGTGGACATTGGCGGTCCATGGATAGAACCGAACATCACCGGCGACGGAGCGTGCCGCGATGAGCGAACACTCGCCCTTGAACGGAACGAACGCTTCCACCAGGAGCGGAGCGTTCCCCAGCTCCTGCCAGACCTGCTCGGCGTCGGAGACCGAACGCACGACCGCCTGACCCTTTCCGTCATAGCCGAGCCGGCGGGTTTTGACGACGCACGGGAGCCCGAGCCGACCGATTGCGCCGAGGAAGTCGGCCCGAGAGTGGGGGGCCTCGAACGGGTGAACCGGCAGGCCCGCGCGGATGAAGCACTGCTTTTCCGTCAATCGGTCCTGCGACGTGCGGAGGGCAACGGGGTGCGGGTGAACCGCAACGTCCTGTGCGAGGCGCTCGACGCACTCGATGGGGACGTTCTCGAACTCGTAGGTGACGACGTCAACCCGGGCAGCGAAGGCCGAGAGCGCCGCCTCGTCGGAGAAATCACCGACCAGCAGGTCGGCGACGTCGCCGGCGGGCGAGTAGCGGGCCGGATCGAGGCACAGGAAACGAAGCCCCAGCGTGTAGCCCGCCAACGCGAGCATCCGGGCCAATTGGCCGCCTCCCAGGATCCCGATGGTGAACGGTTGCTTGCGGTCGGTCATGGCACGCGTGGATCCCGGCCTTGGAGGACCGTTTGGGTCTGGTTCTCGCGGAATGCCCGCAGCCGAGCCCGAATCGCGGGCCTCGTTGCCGAGACGATCGCGGCGGCGAGCAGTGCCGCGTTGATGGCCCCGGCCTTGCCGATCGCGAGCGTCCCCACGGGCACACCGGCCGGCATCTGCACGATCGAAAGGAGCGAGTCCATGCCCTTGAGCGTGTGTGACTCGATTGGGACGCCCAAGATGGGGATGATGCATTTGGACGCCGCCATGCCGGGGAGGTGGGCGGCCCCGCCCGCACCGGCGATGATGACCTCCACGCCGCGAGCCTCGGCTGTGGAGGCGTACTCAAACAGCCAATCGGGCGTGCGGTGGGCGGAGACGACGTTGACTTCGTTGGGAATGCCCAAGGAATCGAGCGTCGCGGCGGCGTGCTGCATGGTTTCCCAGTCGGACCGTGAGCCCATGATGACCCCCACCAATACGCCCCGCAAGACGCCCGATGGTGCACCCGAATGGGTCGGCGTGGGAGTGGGTTCTGGGGTTGAGTGGGGCATAACGACGGCGATCGCTAGCGACTTTCCTTCGCGTTTGGTGCGAACCTGCGGAACAGTGTAAACCGGTTCGTCGCCGGCTGTTCTTGGGGCGGCACCGAGCCTTTGGTTGAAGCCGCCCTCAGCACCCCAACACCTACACTGACCCTGCGATGACGGAGATGATCGTAATCTGCGTGCTGGTGGTGGTGGTGGGCATTCCGTTCACGCTGTGGTGGTGGAAATTGGCAGACCGATGGGCGGACGCCGAGCACAAACGCTTTGCAACCACCACCACCGATGTCCGCGAAAAGATCGTCGTGCGGACTCCGGATCGGCACGCTGGGCCCGATGCGACGACGGCAGCACCTTCTTCGTTGCGAAAACCCTGAACGTGGATTCTTGAACACAAATTGGTGCAGGGCCGCCGCCAGCGGTGCGTCGGTGGCGGTTTCGGGGGAGGATGGGCCGACGGGGCAAGATGCGCAAACGTGGGCAAGGTGCGCAAACGCGGGCAAGGTGCGCAAACGCGGGCAAGGTGCGCAAACGCGGGCAAGGTGCGCGATCGGGCAAGGTGCGCAACTTCGGGGAAGCCTTTGCGCACCTTGATTTTGGGGTGTTTTCTGCTTGGGAATTGGGCAAGGTGCGCAAATGTTCGGAGATGTGTGTGTACACCCGTTGGGGCTTATTCGACGTGTTATTGGACGGAGGCTGGGTGTGGGTTGGGGTGAGATGGGGACGGGGCTGCCGGGGAAGCGGAGAGGGCACGTTCGTGCCCGGTCGCTTCGCTCCAAGGTGGCCGCTGGTGCGGCTGGCTGGCGAGGAGGTGAGCGGGCGGCTTGGGCTTGGTGGAGGCCTTGGAAGGGGGTTGGGTCGGCGCGCGGAATGGGGGGCGCTGTGAGCACCCTCCGTAAGAGGGCGCGCATGGCCCGCGGACGATGTGCGTTGGTGGGCGATCGAGCCGGTTTGGGCCTCGGCGGAAAGAGGGCGAAAGGGGCGCAAACAGCGGAGGCGGCGGCGGTTGGGAGAGGACGGAAGATTTTTTGAAATCGTGATTTGGGGCGGAAACTACGTCCTTGAAAGTGTGATCGTTTTAGGGCGATGGCGAGCGGCT
>Ga0163144_10004353_pt1 | contig 31917 bp, 38 predicted proteins | sample OliLak19BULKMAT1_FD_123175 | JGI IMG/M metagenome (GOLD analysis project Ga0163144, IMG submission 123175) | Freshwater microbial mat bacterial communities from Lake Vanda, McMurdo Dry Valleys, Antarctica - Oligotrophic Lake LV.19.BULKMAT1 | ecosystem: Environmental > Aquatic > Freshwater >... | reverse complement strand
GGTTTTATGCTTGGTGGTTTGTGTTGGTCCAGGGAATCGAAAACCTTGCCAGCTATTTTATTTTAAAATAGCGACAAGGTGTACTGAAGTCGTAGACTTCGATTCCTCGCGGGGGCACAAAGACGTTCAACAAAAGACACTTTTTACAAAAAAAGTGTCTTTTGTTGAAGCGAGCAATCTGCATTGCTTGCGTACGCTTTGTGAACCGCAGGCATGTTTCTATTTCCAACTAGAAATAGAAACAGCCGAGGTGGGGCCGAGAACACCTAGTGGGTTTGGAACAAAGTGAACAAATATACTTAGTGATTCGTGACCAACTAGCGTGACCTTTCGAGAGACTCAAAATTTCTTTTGATCAAGGATTTTTCTGAAACGACAAAGCCTATAATATTTTATATTTATTGCTGCAGGCGTTGTTTGAGCATATAGACTGAAGGCTTTGGTTTAAGATTTGAATCCCATAAGAGGCTTGTGCCATATATAAGAGGGTAGCGATCGGTCCGTGTCGTTGAACCATATCGATCTGTAATCCCCCATGTTGAAAACGCCGTACAATTTGGCGAACGAAGGCACACATCAAGCGCAATGAGATATTGTTCAATTTGCGCTCCTGGATCGTCGCCCGTAACATCAATTTCTGATATACGTACTAAGAGACCGAGCGCTGCGAGCTCATCCATATGACGTTTGAGTGTTTCCGCGTCACTGTAATCCCCATCTCCATAAATGTGAGATTCAAATCCTATACCATCTATCGGTACTCCTCGGGATTGAAGACGTTTTATGAGAGCGATAAGCGCGTCCCATCGTTCTCCGTCTCGCTCAAGACCGTAATCATTGAGATAGAGTTTTGCATTCGGATCAGCTTTACGTGCCGCATGAAATGCAATGTCAATGTAGTATTCTCCCATTGCCTCATACCAGAGTGTCGAGTCGAGTCCTTTTCGATCGTCTTTGTATGCAGTTCGCTCATTCGAAAGTGGTTCATTGACAACATCCCACTGTGCAATTCTCCCTTTAAAATGTCCCACGACGGCAGTAATGTGGTCAACCATAATTTTTCCACGTTCATGTGTGGGTGTTTCATTCATCCAAATAGGATTGCTCTTGTGATAGACAAGCGAATGGCCATGAATTGCTACATTATTTTGGGCGGCAATATCAATGTATGTATCAATATCTTTAAATGCGTAGACGTCTTGAGCGGGGTGCACAAATTGTGGCTTCAAACTATTTTCCGGTGTCCACATATTGAATTCACCGACGGCGATTTTTCTAAAATCATCATCCACAAGAAGAGGTTCAATTGAAAGGGCAGTCCCTATTGCAACACTTCGTGGTCTATTCGCTGCAAGATTACGGAGCGCATGTTGATCTGTTTTTGTTTCGATAAATTGAGGCGTTGGAATTACAGAAATATTTTTTTTATTCTGCGTTGAAATAGAAAGTTTGGTTAATATCCATCCATTTGTTCCTGGGGCGGCGTCTGTTCCGATCCACATTCTCTCGCTCGAAAAAATTTCATGAGTTGGCATAGTTCCAAGGGTTTTTCCATCAACCCCAATTATGAATGTATTGTTTTTTTTCTCGAGAGAGATTTTTGTTTCGGACTTTATATTCACTGCGTAGGTTCGAATATCATTTGAGTTTGATGATGAACCGTCCCAAATTTGTACTTTTACACTGCTCGTTGCAACACGTATTTCAATACTCCCTCTTTCATACCGCCACTGATCATATACAATCGGTACTTCTCCGTATAAACGAAGTGATGCCCATTCATCTATGTCACGCATGGTTGCGCTCAACTTGAAATTTCCCGTGACACTGAGTCGTGGACCAAAAAGATTGATTGGTGGATTCGGTTGGGGGAGTGAGCCGTCTTGGTGGGTGATTTCACGGTCAAGTGGAAGTATTTGAAACCCCTCTCGCACAGGAGTCGCACCCATATAGCTCGCCCATCCTGCGTTTGAGAGAAGATTAATTGCATTTTTTGCTGCGAGTACGGTGTTCGGTGCGCTCAATAAAATGATATTTCCAATTAGCAGACACACCAATACCACACATCGCATATGAATGGACGTGTGGTTGATGAATTGCTGCATATGATTGGTAAGTAGCGTGCGATTATTGGCGTACCGCTTTCACAATTCCAATAAGGAGAACTGCACCGAAAAGAGCGACAAGGAAACTATAGAGATTGAATCCAGCAACTCCTCCTTGACCGATCAGACTCATGACCCAGCCCCCCAAGACTGCACCTATAATTCCCACTATAATGTTGAGCATCGCCCCTTGCTGACCGTCAGTCTTCATAATGAGCGAAGCTACCCATCCAACTAATGCTCCAAAAATGATCCAAAGTAATATCCCCATATAAATTTAATTAGTTTAATTAATTAGTTCTGTCTTTTTTCTTTGTTTTTCCACCAGCTCCCCTCCATTACGGGGTGGTCGGTGGGGGAGTGCCTGTATCTCCGTTGTCGGTAGTGGGTAATTTTACGTTTACATCAATAGAATCGTTTTGTGGTATTGCTGCTGGTGCTTGTCCACGAATAGCGGGCAATCCAAAAATCACCAATAGCGCAATAACAGCAATCGTTAAGATAACACCCATCACTAATCCTAAGCCTGCCCCCTCGTCCCTTCCACCTGGTGTAACTACTGTTGTCATATTTTATTATTTCTTTGCTACTTCATTATTAAATGTTTCGACCTATCCCTCATGGTGTATTGAAGGATTCGCGATTTCCGCGAACCGTTTCAAAACTATTTTGGGCTACCATGCGATAGTAGTAGGTCGTAGATGAAGTAAGAGGAGAGAGTTGTGCTTCATAGCTTTGTGCAAGGGAGGTAGTGAGAGCCGCTTGTTCTGAAGTGCGAATCAATGATTCCTCGTCTAAGAAGGGGTCGGCAGAATATTCAAACCAATATACTGTTGCGTTTCCATTAGGATTCAGCCTTCCGCTCACCGTCACACTTGAAGTAGCTTGTGTCGTCACAGCGTAGGTTTCAACGGAAGGCGAGAGGACTTGCTCGCCAAGTAGGGAAGTAGTAGTAAAGCTAAGTATTGCACCATTTACTGTACCGAATGCATTTTGTGCATTTATTCGGTAGGAGTATGAAGTCTTTGGTTCGAGCGTATTGATTGCTTCAGATACGGGAATAAGAGAGGCGCCATTCCCTGCGGGATTAAGTTTGGTGACGTTTCCAAGTGCCATTGTTTTACCATATTCGAACCAGTAATCCGTACCAACAGTATTTGGAGTTATCTCGCCCCATAAAATAGCAGAGTCAGAACTTATTTTATTTGCATTCAGGGTTTTAGCGAGAGGGAGTCCACCCTTCGGAAGAGTGACACCATTCGTAGTTCGAAATGTGTACACAGACCCTGGCTTCGTTCCATATTGGTTCCGCGATGTTAGGCGGAAAAAATAGGAGGAACTTTTAACAAGTCCTGAAATGTACCCAGGAGCAGGGAGGATGGTCTTCCCGGAACCTAACGAGAGAAGAGGCGTAGAGCTTCCTAAAACATCGGTAGATCCGTACTCGTACCAATACTCTGTTGGAACTCCATTCGGGAGGATGGTGCCAGTAACGAGTGCTGTTGTGTCACTACGAAATGCAGAGGAATGAGTAATAACTTCGGGCAGTCCGTTTGCAAGTTGCATACTCGACTCAATTGTCGAGGTCCCTATAGTTGTTGTATCAGTGTCCATTTTAATGTTGAAGTTTTGTCGAGAAAAAAAAATCATACTGCTGATAATCATAAGTAAAATGACTCCACCGAGCATTGAACTCAAACTATTCATAGGTATGATGATACTCACCTTGAGTGAAGAAAACATGAAGTAATAGTGATGGATGGATTTATGAGGAGAATTTTGAATACATCAGGGAATCAGTTGGGCGATGGAGGGCTGTCCTGCAGTCTGTAATTCGCTCGCTCATAACAACTGCGGGACACAGCTCGCTCTTTTTTGCATTAGTGATAGCAAAAACATAGCTCCGCTGTTCGAGTCCTCACATAAAGCACGAAGGTTCTTTATTCACCGCCCAGTCGAAAACCCGCTTGTGCGGGTTTTCTTTGTGGGCGATGGAGGGCTCGAATCATACAGATTCTGTTCAGGTTGTATGACAGCTTCTTCCTTTGGTCGAAACTGTCGACAACCTTTTCTCGCCCTTGGCCACGTATACAAAAATTCCCAGACACAAGGTCTGGAAATTTTAGTATAAGTGGGCGATGGAGGGCTCGAACCCCCGACCTTCGCAGTGTAAATGCGCTGCTCTACCAACTGAGCTAATCGCCCTTGTTTGTCTATATTTGTTTCTCTGATTGGACAGAACTCTGCTGGCGCATTTACACTACGTGTAAATCGTGAGGCAGTCTCCCAGACTGTCTCACCTCCAACAACTGAGCTAATCGCCCTCAATACTTCCGAATGAAGTAGGCATTATAGTACCGCTTTTTCCATTTTTATCAATACACCGTATACTCTCGTTATGTTTAGTGAAATCTACTGTGTTGTAAGTGGGACGGTTCAAGGTGTTGGCTTCCGTGCTTTTGTGGAATCAATTGCGCGGGAGCGTGGAGTCACGGGGTGGGTGCGCAATAATAATGAGAAGGGAACAGTGGAGGTGGTATTTCAGGGAATTCCCGATGTTTTGAAAGAGTGCACGCTCGATTTGAATCGAGGCTCGGTACTCTCTCGTGTAGAATCGGTCGCAGTTGATTGGAGAACACCGAAAGAACAATTTGATGAATTTAAAGTAATCACGCAGTAACTTCGTTCAGAGACTTGTGTTTTTTGTTTGAAAACGTATGCTCTTGAATACAAATGAATATGCATTCCAATGAAAAAATAAAAGTAATTAGTGTCTTGTTCGAAGACAAAGATGTTCTTGTGGTCGATAAGCCATATGGATATTTAGTACATGAGGACGGTAACACCAATGCACAAACAATTGTGGAATGGTTTCTTGCACACACGCCCTCTGCGCGTGGTGTTGGAGAACCGGGGAGAGCACAGAATGGTAATGAGCTCGACCGATCGGGCGTGGTTCATCGACTTGACCGAGATACGTCGGGCGTACTTATTCTCGCAAAACATCAAGAAGCATTCCTTCATCTCAAGGCCCAGTTTCATGATCGACTGGTAAAAAAAGAATATCGAGCGTTCGTGCATGGAAACATGAAAGAAGAGTGGGGGACAATCAGTCGCCCTATAGGTCGAAGTGCGAAAGATTTTCGACTTCGCTCTGCAGAGAAAGGAGTCCGTGGAGTTCTTCGTGATGCCGTTACTGAATGGAAGCTTATGCAACAAGGTAATTCACATGCGTATCTTGCATTGTTTCCAAAAACAGGTCGAAGCCATCAACTTCGCGTACATTTAAAGTCTATTAGCAGGCCTATAGTGTGCGATACCCTCTACACCACACCAGAGCTCAAACAAGCTGAAACACTTGGCTTTTCGCGTTTAGCCCTCCATGCGTATCATCTCTCTCTAACGCTTCCAAACGGAAAATATCAGACGTTCGAGGCCCCTCTTCCGAGTGATTTCGAGGCTGCTTTGAGTGCTCTTGCGACCACTGGTGCCGTGTGTTAGAGTACAGCACGTTTTACGGCGCTCTTTTTATAAGGTAGTGCGCCGTCGTTACAGAATTTATGAACATCATTGCAGGAATCACAACTTCTCCAGTTAATATGGAGGATCGAAAAAATCTAGGCATTACTGCGGGAGATACGGTGCGTGTGCATCAAAAGATAAAAGATGACAAAGGAAAGACACGACTTCAGGTTTTTGAAGGACTTGTTCTCGCACGTAAGCATGGAGACGAACCCGGGGCAACATTTACAGTACGGAAAATGGTAGACGGTATCGGTGTTGAGAAAATTTTCCCACTTTACTCTCCCATGATCGATAAGATTGAAATCACTCGTCGAAGTAAAGTGCGTCGAGCGAAGCTGTACTACATTCGTGAGAAAGTGGCACGTGAAATTAAGCGTCAAATGCGTCGCATGCGACTCATGAGCGTTTCATCAGAGTCTGAAACAGAAACAGCAGCACGTAATGCAAAAGAAGCGGCAGAAGAATCCGCACGAGTAGCCGCAGAAGCAGAAGCGCAAGCAGCTCGGGATGCTGAAGCAAAAGCGCTTGAAGAGGCAAAGACTGTTGAGATTGTTACTGAAACAGCTCCAGAAACTGAAGTGCCAAAAAACGAAGAGGTTCCTACAGAAACAAAATAATTCGACAAAACAAAAACAGCGCGCCTTATGGGCGCGCTGTTTTTGTTTTGTAATTTGCAATTACTTAAAAAATCCTTAGAATGGTTTAACTCAGAGATGTGAGTACATGCCCAGGTGGAGAAATTGGTAGACTTACTACCTTGAGGTGGTAGCGCCGCAAGGCATGCAGGTTCAAGTCCTGTCCTGGGCACCAATATAAAAAGTCCGATTTTACATCGGGCTTTTCATATTGGTCTAGGGACTTGAAAAGGTTGTCGAGATTTTCTGAAGAAAATATCATACAACCTGAACTGAACATGTAATGTTCAAGTCCTGTCCTGGGCACCAATATAAAAAGTCCGATTTTACATCGGGCTTTTCATATTGGTCGAGGGACTTGAACGGTTTTCGATGTGAGCTTCTATTCACAATGGAGCGAACCAGAAAATCGCAGGCTAGAAACTCTTGCGAACATCGAGAGTTAGAGTTTCATGCTAAGTCCTATCTCTATCGTGCAGTAACCAAACCTGACGTCAATAAGTCTTAATGTAGCTTGAGTAATTAATAAGCAGACATTCAATGTAGTTTCTTGTGGCATTCTAATTCCAATTATGTATAATCGAGCGGGGTTGTAACGGGAGTACAGTATGAAACTCAATATTGTGGTAATGACCGCATTCATTTTCTTTTCCATATTCATGCTCGTGGAGCTGAGGCATTTGAAAGAATCATTTCTCGCTATATGCGCGGAATGCGACGCCAGCGAAGCGTTTGTCGGATGGAGAATTCGAAATCCTGCCGTATATATCGGACTTTCGGATGAAGGAAAATATTTGCTCCGACAATGGGTCCGTGCGCTCGACAAGTTTGCGCATACGCATCCATATTGTGATTGCAGAGAAAAGCGCGAATGGCTACTAAGTTTATTTGATGATCTTCCTCCGAAACCGCCACGTTCTTTCCCTCCAAAAGGCACTCGAGGAGTGCCTTTTTCTATGGGAGAGAACATTTGTTTTGTATACTAGCTCTATGACCGAATACGCCTACGGGATTATCCCATTTTATAAAGTTCAAGACGATTGGGAAGTTTTTCTTATCCATCAGTACGGAAGCGCGGGAGATATGTTGTGGACGTTCCCTAAAGGGAGGCCTAATTTAGGGGAGACACCAATTGAAACGGCAAGACGTGAATGTCTCGAAGAGACAGGCATCTCTCCACATCATGTTTTTTCTGAACACCCGCTCAGTACTTCATACGCATTCGTACGTAAAGGAGTCAAGATAGAAAAAACAAGTACGTATTATTTTGGGATCGTAAAAGATAGGATGTATACAATTCAACAGGAAGAGGTGAAAGAGGCGGGGTGGTTCAATATTAAAGCCGCACGTGCGAAACTTACGTTTGCAGATTACAAAAAACTCCTCGATGATGCAATGAGTTTCCTCGACAAGTTATAGAAAAACCGCTATAACTATCCGGCACGACCACATGGCGGCTATGGTGTAACGGTTAACACTGGAGCTTGTGGAGCTCTCAATCAGGGTTCGATTCCCTGTAGCCGCCCAAAATACATTGACCCCGTTTGGGGTCTTTTGTATTTTGGACGGCTAAGCACGCGAAGCGTGCGTCAGGGAATCGAAGAGTTTGAGTTTATCGCAACGAGCCTTTGGCGAAGTGAGATACGAAAACTGTACCGTTCCCGTAGGGAAAGATTACCCCTGTAGCCGCCCCAAGAGAGAATGAGTTGAGAGAACATGTGAAATAATCTCAAATCGTGTGTGTATGTTTTGGTATAAACATTCCAACTTCAACCCAGAAGCAACTCAATCGAGAATAACTCTACAACTTTATTCTTGGCTTGTAAGCGAGATTTTATATATCGCTCCTGCGCGGTCGTCCGATACGTAAACGACACCTCCTGGCTCGGCAAGAAGACCGGCCGGTCGGCCAATTGAATCGTCAATCTTGGCACCTTCAGCAAGAAAACCCGTAAGGAAGTCGGCCGGAGGGACGGAGGCATTGCGATTATTATCGAGATCGAATCTCACCACCTTATATCCTGTAGGCACCGATCGGTTCCATGATCCATGATATGCGATAAGTAGATCGCCGTGCATCTCTTTCGGCCACCCTTCCTCCGGAATGAATGTAAGTCCAAGCGCGGCAGAATGTGCTTGAAGCTCAATATGTGGGGGAGTCATCGCGTCGCAAGGATTCACAGCATATGTACCGAGATCGAAATCGGTATCATGAATGTTATCTCCGTAGCACATGGGCCACCCGTAATTATTTCCCTCTCGTATGATATTCACTTCGTCGGGAGGTATGTCGTCACCGAGCACATCGCGGCCGTTGTCGGTCGCCCATACTTCATCGGAGAGAGGATCGACGGCGAGGAAGACTGAATTGCGGAGGCCTGTTGCAATCGTTACCACCTGGCCCGTTTTTGTATCGTAAGAGAGAATACTTGCGCGTCGCGCATCTGTCTCATTGCAGACGTTGCAAGATGAGCCTACTGAAATAAGGATGTGTTTGCCGTCGGGATGCATAAGCAGCGTTCTTGTGAAATGACCCTCACCGGTTGGGAATGACGTCAGTGTCTTTTGGTATGTCGCGGTGAGTGTATCCGCATCATAGCTATATGAACGGAGTTCTCCGGTCGCAGCGACGTAAAGTGTACATTGCTCCGGGCTTGTACTTGCACTCTCTGCCGTACTCTCGCAACGCACGAGAAGACCATGAGGTTGCTTTAGTCCTTCGATAAGAATGTGCACACCGTCGGCTTTTCCGTCGTCGTCTTTGTCAGGAAGGGCGACGACTTTTCCTCCCTTCGTCTCTGAAACAAGCATGGTCCCTTTTGAGTCACGAATCATCACCCGCGCGCCTGGAGTATCGCGTGAAAATATAGTCGCCTTAAAACCCGAAGGAGCTGAGACCGGCGCATCATCACCCACCGGAAGTGCGGGAGGAGGTTTCGTTTTTGTCATGCTTTCTACCAGCCATGTCGGAGGCTTTTGGACAAGATATCTGTAAGAATATGCGGCGACTAACGAAAGTAGAACGACCGTAATAATTCCGAACAGGGCATAACGAAGTCTCATTCATTTATTGTAGAGCGTGATGATGAATTTTTAATGAAAGATTCTTCTAGTGTTTGTGCGTGTGCACAATGTGCTCAAGAGTTTCTTTCTCTTTATTCACAATATCGGAATCAACCACTAGTGGGAGTTTCTTTACGAGCATGAATACAGACACAAGGGTTGTAATTGGTACTGCGAGAACGAGTCCAATGCTTCCGATCATGATACGAACAATTTCTGTTGCAAATATTTCGGTATTAATAATCTGCCCGAGAGTACTACTTGAAGTTTGGTAGAACAAAAGCAAAAGTGGGAGCGATGCACCCACGTACGCGATTGCGAGTGTATTGACGAGCGCACCAATATGCTCTCGTCCAATGCGTATGGCTCTTTGGTAAATAATCTTTCGAGGAACATGGGGTGCAATTCTCGTTAATTCGTCAACGGAGACTGATTGTCCAATCGCCGCGTCATACAAAACACCTAAAAGTCCTATAATAATTCCTCCTAATAACAAACCAATGACGTCGATAGAACCGCCTGCATTCAAATTCAAATATACTATTTCGTCTGATCCAAAACCACTCAACCTCGTGAAATACACCATGAAATATGCAAAAGCTCCAGTGAGAGTAACTGTGAGGATCATTCCCAATACTGCTGCAGAAGTGGTTCGATTCAATCCATGAGTTACGTAGGAGCCAAGAATAATAATGAGTGACGATACAACGACGGTGATAAGGAGAGGGGAATACCCATTCATAATCCCAGGGAGGAGTACATAAAAAATGAAGAGGAAACTTCCAACAAGACTTACGAGTCCTCGTACACCTTGTTTACCACCAAAAATAAGAACAATGACTACAAAAAGACCAACAAGAAAAAATATCTGCGGCAGGCGGTACGGGTCATTCACGACGTAATAATCTAATCCACTGAATTGGTCAACGGTATGCATCATATAAAAAACTTCTCCTTCATCTAAATTAAAATAGTCGTTTTCAACAATTACTACTTTGCTTTCTTCATCTCCGTCAAGGATTCGCACTTCAATTGTCTGAAAAGAGTGTCGAGCGTTAGTTCCTTCAATAGTTCGAGTTTCTTCTTTAATAATCGAAACAACCTTCGCTTTCATCATCGTTACTGTATCGGGGATTAATTCTACTTGTGCCAAGGCGCCCCCCATGGGAAATAGTGTTGAAATTAAGACGACAATGCCTATAAGAAAGTGTTTCATGGTGAATAGTATACCCCGCCCGCGGGAGCTTATTGCAAATAGTTTGCGTTAATGTATTATAAAAAAATGTCGCAAAAAGCTATAGAAGGGCATATTCGTATAATCCTTCGAGAAAAAGGATTTCGAGTGACTGAGGGACGACTGAAGTTGCTTTTCCTTCTTGAAGGCTTAGGAAAACCCCTTTCAATTCAGGGTATTTTATCCCGATGGAAAGGGAAGCCTCCTGATCAAACAACACTTTACCGGTCACTTACCGATTTAGGGGCCGCAGGGATAGTGCGTCGCATTGATCTCAATACTGGCGTGGCTCATTTTGAATATACTCCCGATCGTCCTCATCACCATCATGTGATTTGCACGATATGCGGAAGTATTGAAGAGATTTCAGAATGCTCAGTGGAGCCATTCGAAAAAAAAATCATTCGAGAATCAACCCAATTTACAAAAATTAATACCCATACACTCGAGTTCTTCGGCGAATGCACCCAGTGTGTAGACATTCGTTAATTAAAATTTATGATCATTGCATACGTACTTACAAGTGTTTTAATTATCAGTCTCATTTCGTTTATAGGAGCACTCACACTGCTTCTCAAAAGAGACTTACTGAATAGAAGTATTTTTATACTTGTAAGTTTAGCCGTTGGTGCTCTTCTTGGAGATGTCTTTATTCATATCATACCTGAGACGTATGAAGAGATGAGTAACCCAACAATCATTTCCTTTCTCATTATTGGTGGGATTCTCGTATTCTTTATATTGGAAAAAGTTTTGCATTGGCATCACCACACTCTTGAGCATGCAGAAGAGCACACTCACCCCTTGGGGAAGATGGTGCTTCTAGGTGACGGAGTCCACAATTTTATTGATGGACTCATTGTCGCATCAAGTTATATGGTATCGGTCGAGGTAGGTGTCGCGACGACTATCGCGGTTATTCTCCATGAGATTCCTCAAGAAATTGGTAATTTTGGCGTGCTCATTCATGCAGGGTATAAAACCACTAAAGCACTCTTGTACAATTTTCTTTCGGCCCTTACCGCGTTCCTTGGAGCAATAGTCGCACTCATATTCGGAAGTGCAATAGATTCATTTGCTCTATGGCTCTTACCCATTACCGCGGGAGGTTTTATTTATATAGCTCTTTCAGATTTAATTCCGGAGCTCCATAAAGGTAAACGTTTCGATCAAGGCATTACGCAAGTAATAGCTATTATTGTAGGAGTTGCGTGTATGGCAGTGCTCCTTACCCTCGAAGGGTAGATTGAATGCTCTGTTGAAATATACGACGGGTATATAAGTCACATTTTGATTGTGACGCAATCAAGAAAAAGTTGAAAATGCTATACTGAACACCATATGACACAACAACCATATATTACTTTTTCGCATGTATCGAAATCCTACGTTACAGCAACGGGGCCTATCGAAATCCTCAACGATGTAAACTTAAAAATTTATGAAAGGGAAAAGATTGCGATTATAGGGCCGTCTGGCTCAGGAAAAACGACAGCCCTCTCACTCCTTGCAGGATTGGACCGTCCTACAAGTGGTGTTATTACCGTGGGTATGGAGGAAATTTCATCAGTATCTGACAAAGTACTTGCGCACTATCGGAACGCAACGATAGGGATTATTTTCCAATCGTTTGAACTCATTGTTCCGTTTACGGTAATAGAAAATATAACTGCGCCGCTTGATATAGCGGGCGAACATGACTCTAATAGAGTGAATAGCCTCATGGAACACACAGGACTACATAATCGAGCTCACGCGTATCCGGCAACACTGTCTGGGGGAGAAAAACAGCGCGTCGCGATTGCGCGGGCGCTCGCACGTAATCCAAAACTCATACTTGCAGATGAGCCGACAGGGAGTCTGGATCAGAAAACAGGTGCGACAATACTCACTCTTCTTCTTGATGAAGTTACCCGTGAAGAAAAAACGCTCATTGTTATAACTCATGATGAAGCGATTGCAAGTAAAATGGATAGAGTATTTAAAATAGAAAATAAAAATCTCCATGAAGTTACGTAGCTACCCACTCATGTACAGTTCCCGAATACTCATCCGGGAATGGAAAAAATATATACTCCCTTTTTTTTCGCTTTTCCTCACGGCATTAATTGTCACTCTTGCACTCAGTCTTACCGGAAGCTCCTCTGCCTATCTTGAACGCGAATCGAAGGCGTTAATTGGAGGGGATGCTGCTATTGATGCAAGTTTTCCGATTGACGAAACGCAACTTCTTGCCGGGATTCCGACAGAACCTGATGGACGAACGCGAACAATTAATTTTAATGCTACGGTGCGGAATGCGGAATCGGATCGCGTACTTCCTGTTTCAATTGATGTCGTTGATGAGTCATTTCCACTCTATGGAGTGCTGATGCTAGAAAATTCCTCGTATGCGAGCCTAGGAGAAAATGAATTGCTTCTCGATCGTACCGCTGCTAAAAAACTTGGAGTTTCTATCGGTTCAGAAGTATATATAGGTGAAGTTTCATATAGCGTACTCGACATTATCACTCGTGAGCCTGATGTGCTTTTTAACACCTTTCGAATATTTCCGAAAGTGATTATTTCTGAAGCTGGCTTTGCACGGAGCGGAATTGATGCTGCACTCCTTCGTGCCGAATACACGTACGCGTATACATTTGGTGAGATTTTGCCCGATACGGTTTCTTTTTTAAAAACACGTGCGAGTGAAATGGGGTCACATTTTCATTTTGCAAACGATAATCACTCGGGCTTTTCTTTTGGATTTGAAGCAATTACTCGCTTCCTTATCGTCGCAGTGCTTATCACATCCCTCCTTGCTGCAGTAAATGTGTATGCGAGTACTGTGTATCTTTTGGATCGCCTACAACGGAGCATCGCAATAATGAGGGCGCTCGGTGTACCATTATCGACGATACGAACTATCGTTCTCCTTACGTTTTCCTATATTGCGCTCGGTGCCGGTGTCCTCGGAATCCTTGGTGGATATGGTGTAGCACTCTATGCGCGGGGACTTTCTCAACAATTTCTTGAAATTTCACTCCCCACAGTCGTATCACTTGAGCATGTAGTCTTAGTCTCACTCATTGTCGGAGCAACAGGCATTGCTGCGTTAATACCGTCGTTGGAGCGACTCTCACGAATAAGTCCTCGTGAACTTCTTGGTGGAAAAATACAAACAACAGAAACAAAAAGCACAATCCTCTCACTCGTATTCCTCACCGCACTCGCATGTGTACCGATCTTCCTCCTTGCTTCATTTTTGCTCGGAAGTTTTGTTCAGGGGTTTGTCATAATTGCTTCTGTTATTGGTGCGTACGGCATTCTTTCGATTGTATACCGTGCCGGAATCGAACTACTCTACCGTGTGCGTTTTCAATTTGGATTTAGTGCACGAAGTATCATATCGTGGAAGCGATACGATGGACTTTTCGGAATTATATCGTTTACCTCACTTTATGTAGCGCTCACTGCTCTCTTCGTTCTAGCGCTTACACAAACGTCGCTCCAATCATTTTTAATAAATGATATTGGTGCCACTGCACCGTCCGTCTACGTGCTCGATGTTCAAGAAAATCAAGCAAAACAAATAAAAGAACAATTTCCGGGCGTCGCACTTTTTCCTAATGTCAGTGGTCGGATTCTCACTATTGATTCTCTCGATGTGCAATCAGCACTTACCAATAGAGATGAAGAAGTCGATCGTGAATTAGGAAGGGAATTCACATTGACGTACCGTACAAATCTCATCGAAGGGGAGTCTATCGTTGCGGGAACTCTAGATCTTGGGAAAGCAGGGACAGTATCAGTTGATGAGGAATTCGCGGAGCGGGCCGGCATTACACTTGGTTCACGCATCACGGTATCCATCCAAGGCTTTCCCGTTAGTGCGGAAGTGACCAACCTCCGGGCAACGGATTCAAGAAGCGGACTTCCATTTTTCTACTTCATCTTCTCACCAGAAGATCTCGCATCGTTTCCCACAAGTTATTTCGGGTATGCGTATTTTGACGATGGTGAGCAATCTGAATTACTAAGCTATATATCGCGCACAATGCCCAACGTGAGCAGTATCGACACCGCAGAAATTGGTGTACTCGTACAAAATACTGTTTCAATACTGCTTTTGATTGTGTTTTATATAGTGCTGCCACCATTTATTTTGGCCTGTGCATTGATTCTCGTATTAGTAATTTTGCAATATGCCACACGGAGACGCGACGGCGCCCGACTGCTTGCTCTCGGCGCACTCCCACGTTGGATTGAACGACAGTACGTGCTTGAAACAATGAGTACAACCGTTCTTGCAAGTATCGGGGCATACATTACTGCCGTAATCACGACGTGGTATGTAGCAACGCAATATTTAGAACTTGAAGTCTTTACGTTCTATAATAACGAAGTTGCGTATGGGCTTCTTGGGATCCTCGGCGGCCTCTTTATTACGGGCATACTTTTATGGAGAAGTGACAAAAGACCACTTCGTGAATTTTTAGCATATGAAGATAATCATTAGTATCATTTTAGTAACAGGGGTCATTCTCTCTGCATGGTACTTTTTAAACACTGTGAATGATGACATGGAAACTAGACAGACTGACGTGCCCGACATTCCTACTGAGTCTTCTACCATCAAGATTATTGCTTTCGGCGACAGTTTGACTGCAGGTTTGGGTTTGCCACTCTCCGAAAGTTATCCAGCACAACTTGAAGGGCGTTTACGAGAACGTGCGTACGAAATACAGATTATCAATAGTGGCGTCAGTGGAGAAACAACGGCAGGGAATAGACTCCGCGCAGATTTTATTCGGGCTCAAAATCCTCATATCGTGATTCTTGGTATTGGTGGGAATGATGCACTCCGCTTCCTTTCTATCGATGATGCTTTTGCAAATATTCATTCAACGCTTACCACGCTTCTTTCTGGCCAGAATCCACCCACGGTATTGCTCCTTTCGATGCTGGCTCCGAGTAATGCAGGAACAGAATATAAAAAATCATTTGATGCAATGTATGCGAGTCTCGCTACAGAATTCAACGTGCCGCTCGTGCCGTTTATAGTGAATGAAGTTGCACGAACGAAAGAATTTCTCCAAGCAGATGGTATTCATCCAACGAAAGAAGGGTATTCACTCCTCATTGAAAATTACATCCTCCCGGCTGTAGAGTTGGCTTTAGAAACGCTGTAAATAGAAAAATTCCCGTCGTCATTTTACTTGCACTTTTGCCACATGCGTATCGTTCGTCTATCCATGCCATGAAAAATGAGAGAGGGAGAGTAGCAAAGCCTATAAAATCGTGTTCGTCCGTCTTGCAGAATCTCCTATAAGTGCGAAAATATCATATATGGAATCATTTGATGAAACTGGAGAGACACCAAAGTCACGAGCTGAGTTAATGACGGACCTGCTCAACCTGCGTGCGGAAGAGAAAGAAATTGAAAATCTTATTAGTACGAGTGGTGAAAATGTAGGGAATGACATTCCTTTAGGAGGAGAAGAATATAAAGATTTTAACCACACAGAGAGACTGAACGAGGTGAGAGGAAAAATTGAAATCTTGTTACAAGAGATTACAGATATTGATGATAAAGATGCTGCGCAACGGAAGCTAATTTTGGAATAGTAAATTTTAATTAAAAAGGACGGCCTCGATGAGGCCGTCCGCATGGATAAACACCGAGTGCTTACCCATAGTGTGCCCAACCAATCAATTCAATTGATATAATTGATGTGTTTCCAACACTTGTACTGCAGGCCGTGTGTTTTGGAAGTGGGGCGGAAAAATGCCCCCCTCTTGGTCATCTTGAGAGGGTCTTGAATCAAGTGAAACTTTTCCGCTTTCTTCAAGAAGAAAGAAACGTGATAGCTCCACGAGACGTTGACCAAATAGGAGTGACAATTTTTCAAATTGCATTGCTCTATATCCTTCCTCAATCCATTTTTTACTTACCTTCCACACGAGGCAAGCATACAAAAATTGAAATTTCACCCTCATTCAATCCTTTCACTTTCCTGTATGCCACCCTCCTGTTTAGTTAGGTAATGTAATAAATAGAATTTAAGTATAAAAAGTAATCTATGAAGATATGATGAAGGTTACATCATAAATAAAAATAGGGTGGAAAATTCCACCCTATTCATTCCATCAGATCATCACCGATCACGAGCGACTTGGATTCCTTAGAGTGAGGGGGTGATAGGGGGAACGATATTTCTTCATATCCCAACCGTCATCTCGTCGTTCAATAAACGAGATTCTTTTCGAAAAAAGGTACTGAGGTGAACTTTCGCTCCTCAGTATCCGATGCTCTTGATGTGGCGTTTCTAGCGGCACACCATTTTCGAAAACGTGCTCATCCATGCTTTTTCTCCAAGCGTTGTAAGAACAGAACTCCTCATTTATTCAAGATAATTCAACTGATGAAATCTCAAAAAAATGATTTACTAAAAGAACAATGACCAGGACACTATAGTACGTAGAACATGAAAAAAAGATGAGGATAGAATTCTATATATAAAAAAGGGCGATCATGTAGATCGCCCCCACAACTCAGCCATTTTCGCTATTCACGAATCGAGAGCTTCGTGTGTTGGATACGCTCCCCAGCTCCGCTCTGCGTGATAGGGAGTGGTGAGTATTGCTTCTCAGACTGTGCTGGTGCTTTCAGAGCAGTCACAGAAGGTTCTTCAACCAGATGCCAATCAGCAACGGTATTTTCGAAAACACGTTGGAAGGCAGTGATTTGATCAAATGTTCCCATTCTCTTCCTCTTTTTTTGAATTACTCAGCCTCAAATGAGCCAAGCACACAAGAAAAAACCTGTAGGTTTCTTACTGTGTGCTTGGTTCAAAGAGGAATCGCAATAAAAGAGGGTTATATATACTATGAAAAAATATTTGTGTCAAATTTTATTTACTCCAATCACTTCTTCGTGCACGTTGGGCTTTAGAGTCAGATTTGTTACACTCTGCATATCTATGGGAACGATGGATCTCTATATTATTCTCGGTGGGACGTTTCTTATTGGTGCAGGATTGGGGTTTTACTCTGCGCGTCTTGTCGTGGAGTTGGTATTTTAACTCTATTCGTTCATAGGATACTGAGGAGGGTTTCTCATCTCAAGTCCAAGACTTTCATTTGACTCTTCTCTGTCCTCCATGCACCATATTAAATATATTTGATAAAAGTGGTAAAGATATGAAATCGTTTCTTGAAGAATTTAAAGGTTTTGCAATGCGTGGAAATGTTGCCGATCTCGCAATTGCGGTCGTTATTGGAACTGCATTTGGAAAGATCGTTTCATCGCTTGTCGATAACATTATTACTCCCGTAATTGGCCTCATTCTCGGCGGTGTGGACTTTTCGGGCTTCGCATTTGTTGTCGGTACTGCATCGGTAACATATGGGAAGTTCATTCAGTCGATTGTTGATTTTGTCATTGTCGCATTCGTAATTTTTCTTGTCGTAAAGGGAATAAGTCGTATCAAGAAGAAAGAGGAGGCAGTACCTACTCCACCCATAGAACCACGTGAGGAAGTACAACTTCTTCGAGAGATCCGTGATCTCCTTAAACGTTCGGAATAGGAAAAAATGCGAAAAAACCGCTCACGAACATTGCGCGTGACCTTTTTTCAGCATTTCAAAACATAAGCCAGCGTCCCACAAGTCTTGCGCATCCGCTCCACCTATTGCTATCCACAGGCCCTGTGGGTAGTTTTTCTCCCGACTCGTCAAAAGACCTTTATTTTTCATGCTTCCCGAGAAAAGCAATTGCTCCCCGCTATTCGGCACCCTTTTTCACCCATGCTATTATGGTCTTACCACACGCCGCTCTCATCGTGTGTCGGCTGGAGGCAAATAATTACAACCACACCTTAACGTGGCTTCTTTTGAAGCCTCTGATGACACGCTTACTCCTCAGGGATTCAAAATTTACGAGAACGGGTAATAGAAACAAGGTCTATGATTACTGAGATTACAAAGCGAAATGGAATGTTGGTGCCCTTTGATCCAACAAAAATTGTGATCGCAATGAAGAAATCATTTGCTGCGGTACAAATGGCGGTAGACGATACCGTACTCGAGCAAATGACCGACCGCGTGATTGCAAATCTCACGATTCTTGCGGAAGAAAAGCAAGAAAAGCCGACAGTAGAGCAGGTGCAAGATCTTGTAGAAAATACCCTAATGGAGCGGGGCTACTTCAAAGTAGCAAAAGCATACATTTTGTATCGCTTCCAGCAAAGTGAAGAGCGTAAGCAAGAAGTTGTCAAAGAAATTGAAGAGCAGCGCCTCATGATCGAACGAACTGACGGTACAATGGAGCAATTTTCACGAGAGAAAATGCGCGCGTACATTGAGCAATTTACCGAAGGTCATGAAAAAGCGATTGATGTAGACGATATTGTGTCGCAGGTTGAGCGTGAAGTGTACGATGGCATAAAAACGAGTGAAATGGCAAAGCTCGTGACGCTGATCCTTCGAGCGCGTATTGAACATGATCATGCTTATTCGTATGTCGCCGCACGCCAACTCTGCGATCGTATTGCGCATGAAGCAATAAGTCTCAACCTTGGAGAGACGGTCGGAGAGCGAACGCAAGCATATCGCCACGCGTTTGTGCGAAATATTCGTCTTGGTGTTGAGGCAAAAAAATATGATGCCCAATTGCTCAACTTCGACCTTGAAAAACTCGCCGCACTCATAGAACCATCGCGTGACAATCTCTTTAAATATCTCGGGGTAGAAACACTCCATGATCGTTACCTTGTCGCAATTGAGGGAAAGGGGATTATTGAAATGCCTCAAATGCTCTTTATGCGCGTTGCAATGGGACTCTCACTGAATGAGGCTGATAAAGAGGCGCGCACGGCAGAATTTTATAACGTGATGTCGCAATTTCATTTTGTTCCATCGACTCCTACTCTCTTCCATGCAGGCACACCGCATCCTCAGCTTTCCTCGTGTTATCTCAATATTGTTGAAGATGATCTCAAACATATCTTTAAGGTATATGGTGACAATGCCATGCTCTCAAAGTGGGCAGGAGGTATCGGTACGAGCTGGAGCAAGCTTCGTGGTATGGGTGCGATGCTTAAATCGTCAGGGATCACTTCGCAAGGGGTAATTCCATTCCTTAAAATCGCAAACGATGTGACAGTTGCAATCAATCGTTCAGGACGCCGTCGTGGCGCAACATGTGTGTACATGGAAAATTGGCATATCGACTTTGAAGATTTCCTTGAGCTTCGAAAAAATACAGGAGACGAACGCCGCCGAACGCATGATATGAATACTGCAGCATGGATACCAGATCTCTTTATGAAGCGTGTTCGCGAAGATGGGCAGTGGACACTCTTTTCTCCAGACGAAGCACCCGATCTTACTGAAACCTTCGGCAAGCGTTTTGAAGAACTCTATGAACAGTACGAAGAAATGGCTGATCGTGGAGAAATCAAACTTTGGAAACGACTCAATGCACGTGATCTTTGGAAAAAAATGCTTGGTATGCTTTTTGAGACCGGACATCCATGGATTACATTTAAAGATTCTTCAAACCTTCGCTCACCACAAGATCATGTCGGTGTCGTACATAGTTCAAATCTCTGCACCGAGATTACACTCAATACCTCAGCGGACGAAACAGCAGTTTGTAACCTTGGATCGATCAATTATCCTGAACACATTAAGGATGGGGTATTTGATCGTGAACGAATTCGTACGACCGTAAAAACAGCAATGCGAATGCTCGACAACGTGATTGACCTCAATTTTTACCCGACGATTGAGGCGCGAAATTCAAACATGAAGCACCGACCAGTGGGTCTCGGTATTATGGGCTTCCAAGATGCGCTCTACATGCTCAATATTCCTTTTGGATCACAGGAATGCGTTGAATTTTCCGATGCCTCAATGGAGCTTATTGCGTACCATACTATTCTTGCATCCACCGAACTCTCGCGTGAACGAGGAGCATACCAAAGCTTTAAAGGATCAAAATGGGATCGAGGAATTTTCCCGATCGACACAATTGCGCTCCTCGAAAACGAGCGAGGAATCCCCACTGGCGTTGATCGCATTGAACGATTGGATTGGAACATCGCTCGCGATGCGGTGAAGCAGTATGGTATGCGCAATTCGAACACGATGGCTATTGCACCGACTGCAACCATATCAAATATAGTGGGTTCCATCCCCGGTAATGAACCAATTTATAAAAATATCTATGTTAAATCAAATATCTCAGGAGACTTTATCGTTATCAACTCATTCCTCGTCGACGATCTCAAAAAAATCGGGCTCTGGGATAAAGACATGCTCGCGGCGATCAAGTACCAAGACGGCAGTCTCGCCAACATTCCGAATGTTCCCCTTGAACTCAAACAAAAGTATAAAGAGACCTTCGAAATTGACATGCGGTGGCTTGTCCGTGCAGCAGCGAGTCGAGGGAAATGGATTGATCAATCTCAGTCACTCAATATCTTCTTCAGCGGTACTTCCGGTGCAGAGTTATCCGAACTTTATCTTTACGCTTGGGAGATGGGACTAAAAACCACGTATTACCTCCGCTCACTCGGTGCCTCTCAGGTGGAGAAATCAACAGTAGCGACTGCAGGAACACACCTCCGTAAACCAAATGAAACACAACAAAAACCTGTCGTAACTGCAGTATCTTCTATCACATCGGCAGAAATTCCATTCAGTCCTGTTTCTGCGGTAGTCGCTGTACATGATGATGCAAAGCCAATTCTTTCACCACTTCCCACACCGTCGCCCATCACGCGTGAATCAATAGAGGCCGACAAGATAGTACAGGAGGTACCGGTAAAGAATCCCAATATTCGCCTGCATGTCGCAGAGGAGGCGATTTGCGAATCCTGCCAATGATCATCCATTCCTGAAATATATTACTGACTAACAAATTACTTCCGTGTCTATCACCAAAAACGCACCCCCTGTCGATATCAATGAACGTCGTGCGATAAACGGCAAAGATGCTGATGTGATTCAGCTCTATCCGATGCGTCACAAGTGGGCATGGGAATACTACAATGCGGCCAACTCAAACCACTGGCTTCCCACCGAAATAAGCATGCAGCTTGATATTGAGCAGTGGAAATCGAGCACTGTGCTCTCAAAGGAAGAGCGACATGCGTTTGAAACCGTACTTGGTTTTTTTACGACGGCGGATTCGATCGCAGCGAACAATATTGTCATTGCAACGTATCGTCAGATTACGTCTCCCGAGATTCGTATGTATCTCCTGCGTCAAGCGTATGAGGAGGCGATTCATACCCATGCATACCAGTACATCGTACAATCTCTTTCGATGGACGAATCGAAGATCTTTAATATGTATCGTGAGCGGGATGCGCTCTACAATAAAGCGAGTTTCGTTCTCTCTTTCAATGACGGTATTTTCGCATCTGATTTTAAGACGGGCACATTTGAGAATGATCAAAAATTTCTTGAGAATCTTTGCATTTTTTCACTCATCCTCGAGGGCATCTTCTTCTACAGTTCGTTTGCGGTGATGTTTGGATTTCAGCGTCAGCACAAGCTCACTGGATCGGCCGAACAAATTCAGTACATCATGCGCGATGAGTCAATGCACCTTAATTTTGGATGCCAGCTCATCAATACGATTCGTGAAGAGCAGCCAGAACTTTGGACGAAAGAATTCCAAGATAGAATTGTAGGATACATTCGCGATGCAGCGAAGCTTGAATATACCTACGCGCAAGAAGTGTTCCCAGGAGGAATCTTCGGTATGAACGCTGCAGGTTTCCGTCAGTATATTGAACACATTGCTGACCGCCGACTCGAACGTGTCGGACTCCCGACGCAGTTTAATGTGGAAAACCCATTCCCATGGATGAGTGAGGCCATAGATCTCTCAAAAGAGAAGAATTTCTTTGAGACGAGAGTCACGGAATATAAGGTTGGCGGTGCATTGAATTGGTAGTCAAAAAAATAGATAGTGAAAACCCCCGAGCGCGTACGCTCGGGGTTTTGATGTCTCGCAAATCCTATGCAAGGTTTACAAGTGTTGCTGCAGCACGAGCCGTATCTTCGATGCTCGTGTGAAAAGGGAAAGATTTCCCATAGGCATCGTCCCAGTTTGGAACAATAACACTGAGACGCGGGAATCCGGTTTCGACACCAGCGACGACACGGAGTCCGCGGTCGTGTTCGAGTCTCCCTTGAAATCTTCCCATTTCCCCAATGGTGTCAATTCCATATGGGTTGCCATCATTTCGTGGGCTCACCTTACTCTCGGCAGAAAGCCAGCAGACAGCACAGCTCCGACTACGCTCGAGTGCATGTCTTATGTAGACCTGCTCCCACATGAGTTGTCGTTCGTATGGTCCCTGTACACCGACAAACTTGTTCGAAAGCTTGTGGGCATCGTTCCATCGACACGACACAGCAACGATACAGTTTCCAACATGTTTCCGAAGCCCCAGACTCATCTTGATTTGCCAATCGCCGCCGCCAAGCACGGGTCCGATTAGATAGAAAAATGGAAGGAGTACTTGGTCAAGGTCAATGTCGTATTTCGGTCGCAAGATTTGCATACGTTCTCCAGTAGTTGTAAAAAACAAGCGGACAAAAAGGACCGAACCGACCTCACCATAGCAAGAATTAATATTTCTGTGAATCGTAACGAAAAACGAAGTTTTTGCTATACTCTTTGTATGCGAATCGGATTCACCTTAGTCCTCATGGTAACTCTTGTATTTGGAGGGGGGTATTGGTATTACACGGCGCTTGCTGTGTGTAACGTTCCGCTCAGCTATCAAATAGGTACTATTGATGCGCAATTTGGATTAAGCGAAGAACAAGCACAAAATGCTATTTCAGGTGCAGAATCAGTCTGGGAAGATGGAACCAATCGAAATCTTTTTACAGGAGACCCAGACGGTAAAATTGTAATTAATTTTGTATATGACGAGCGACAACAACGTTCTGATGAAGAAGCTCAGTATCGAAAGTCACTCGAGCAAAGAGAAGGCATAAGTGATACGGTTCGCAACGAATATGAAAACCTTCTTTCGCAGTATGAAAAATTACGAAACGCATACAGCGATGAAACGGAGGCATATGAAAGCAAGCTCAATGCATACAACGCAGAAGTAGCGAAGTGGAATAAACAGGGCGGTGCCCCGAAGGATACCTTTGAACGATTGCAGGATACGCAAAAAGTACTTGCCTCAGAAGAGGATCGTCTCAATGCGAAATCAGCGCAGCTCAATGAAATTGTGCGAAAAATGAACATGCTCGGTGATAAAGGTAATTCACTTATCAATGATTACAATTCACTTGCAAATGAATACAATAGTCGTTTTAGTGAAGAAAAAGAATTTACACAAGGGGACTATGAAAACAAAATTATCAATATATATGAATTCGATACCGAAGATGAGCTCGTGCTTGTACTTGCGCACGAATTTGGGCATGCACTCTCCCTCGGCCATGTAGATGAAACGACGGCAATCATGCACCACACGATGGGGGAGCAAAGCCTTTCAACTGGCCTTACTTTGGAAGACAAAGTACTTTTTGAAAAGCAATGTGGAACAGAAGATTCGATCCCGAACGCAATACGTCTTCTCGTAGAAGCATTGCGGCGAGCATTCATGCAATAATTGAAAAGAGTTTACTGGGAGCTGTATGTTACCAAAATGGTCGAATCTCGTAGATAGATGTAGTACCATTAATAAACTGTTAGAAAACAAAGTAATTTAATATATGTTTCAAGATTCAACTATCCGTAAAGTAGCTATATTTGTTGGAGCGGCTGCAGTAATTGCACTGCTCGCGTATACCTATTTTGCAATCACACAAGCACGAAATATTTCAAAAATGCCCGTGTCCATTACCGTTGATGGAAAAGGTGAGATTTTTGCAAAGCCTGATGTAGCGACGTTCAATTTTACAGTCAATGCAAAAGAAGATGACGCGGTGACTGCACAATCATCTGCAACATCACGCATTAATGCAATTCTCGATTATCTTAAATCAAAGGGAATTGAAGAGAAAGACATTAGGACCACTGGATATTACCTTAATCCTCGCTATGAATATCCTGATGTACGTTGTACTGAATGGGGATGTCCGCCTACGAGTGATCCTAAGCTCGTAGGATACGAAGTCTCGCAATCAATTGATGTGAAAGTTCGAAACACGAATGATGCAGGAATGCTCATCGCGGGTGTAGGAGAACAAGGAGCAACAAATGTGAGCGGTCTCAACTTTACGATTGACGACGAAGACGCACTGAAAGCAGACGCGCGAAAGGCTGCGATTGACGACGCAAAGGCAAAAGCGAAGTTACTCGCTGATGAGCTTGGTGTGCGGATTGTTCGCATGAATGGCTATTGGGAAGATCAAGGAGGGTACCCGCCTGTGTATGGATACGGTGGAGATATGATGAATGCAGGAATGATGAAAGAGCAGTCAGTATCACAAGTCCCAACGGGGGAAAATACCATTACTTCAATGGTACATATTACCTACGAAGTTCGGTAATGAGCTGACGAAGGCACATACAAAACCCCGCGGCCAAAGGCCGCGGGGTTTTGTATGTGCCTTATTGCTCGTCCTTGACGGCTCATCATCCATCAGATATGCTGTAAATACGTCGCCCAGAGGGGCGGTTTTATTTTGGAAATCTAATCCTCTACATATGAGCCGTTTCATTGATTACCTTAAAGATACAAAAGAAGAGATAGGGCATGTGTCTTGGCCCACACAACGACAAGCGCTTGTATATACGGCACTCGTCATAGGCATTTCAGCTGTAGTGGCGATTTTCCTTGCTGGTGTTGATTATGCATTCAGCATTGGACTCAAGTGGTTTGTTAAGTAAAAATTTTATTAATATTTTAAGGTAGAAAATTAATTACATTCGCCTGAGTGAGACACAGAGAAACTCATACGGGTGCCAATGTTTTAATTTACCCCACTCATAACAAAATCGAATCATGTCAAAACAAAAAACAGATGGAGAGCGACATTGGTATGCAATCCACACATATTCAGGATACGAAAATGCTGTTGCACGTAATCTTCGTCAGCGTATTGAGTCGCTTGGTATGCAAGATAGAATTTTTGAAGTCGTTGTTCCCACTGAAAAAAAGATTCGCATTAAAGGTGGAAAGCGCGTGACCGAGGAAGAAAGAATCTATCCAGGGTATGTGCTCGTCGATATGATCGTAAACGACGATTCTTGGTATGTGGTACGTAACACCCCTCGCGTGACAGGGTTTGTAGGAAGTGGTACTCAGCCTGTGCCACTCAAAAAACAGGAACTCGACCAACTACTCAATCGAATGCAGGACGAAGCTCCAAAACACCACGTTGATCTTTCAATTGATGATATCGTCACCATTGTTGATGGACCATTCAAAGAACTTGAAGGAAAAGTAGGAGAAATCGATACTGCGCGTGGCAAGATAAAAGTTCTTGTATCGATGTTTGGTCGCGAGACGCCAGTTGAGCTCGACTTCCTCCAGGTGAAAAAAGCTTAAATTCAGGGATACGTTTGGGGTTAGGGGATTTACTTAAATCATCCTACTTCCATTGCGTTTCTTCAGAAAATTCCTACATTTTTCGTTCTTCATTGGATTCAGTCTTTTTAGGACATTTTCGATCACTTTCTTGCAAAAGCTCCATATTTCTTGTAGGATACGCGAGCTTCAAAGAATCTGAGTTGCTTGATTATGGAACAGGCAGCTCGTAATAATGTAATATATCGTGGCTAAAAAACTAGTTAAAAAAATTAAAGTACAGGCAACAGGAGGAAAAGCTACACCAGCGCCACCACTTGGTCCCGTGCTCGGACAGGCCGGTATCAATATCGGTGAGTTTGTGAACCAATTTAACGAAAAAACTCGTGACCGAATGGGAGACGTTGTACCAGTAGAACTTTCTGTATACGACGACCGAAGTTTTGATTTTATTATCAAGACATCCCCAGCTTCACGCCTTATTTTGAAAAAAATTGGAAAAGATAAAGGCTCGGGTAAGAATCTCACTTCGAAAGCAGGTGAAATCACCCAAGCGCAAGTGCGTGAGATTGCAGAAGAAAAAATGGCTGATCTCCGTGCAAATTCCATAGAAACTGCAATGCGAATGATTGAAGGAACATGTAGAAGCATGGGCGTAAAGGTGATATAAAATCCCCTTTACGAAGCTTTTGTGGGATTTTGCGACTGGGAGGAAGCAAAATATCCAAAAGGTATACGGCCTCTGTAAGAGGTCAAAGAAATCTAAATTACTGAGGCTGAGGTTATACGAAAAATCCCTGCAGGTATTTGCTTGCGGGGATTTTTCGTATAACCTAAACAGTTATTCAACGCATTCAAAGAATATGTGCATGAAAAGTCCGTGAAGAATTATACCTTTCGCTCTTTTCATGCGCTGAATTGCGTGGTATAACATAGTGGGCATTTCGCCCTTTTTCATTCTACAATCAGAGGAGAATTAAGAATGATTCAACATGCAGCCAGCCACAACAAAGCTGGAGCAGTACCTTACCAGCCCTTCGACCTTCATCAATCGCTCAAGTCCCACCCGGACTTTTTCGGTCTCGGCAAATTGCCAACGGTGACCATGATGCCGATTTGGGAAAACAAGATTTGTCTCGTTCGTCCCAAAGAGGCAGGATTGGATCAGTGGTGGGTGTTGCCTCAGGAGCAAATCTTGATTGGTGACAGCGCGATTATCGGTGCGGCGCTTCGAGGCTTGAATCAAAAGCTCGGACTTAAAGAATCCGATGTGGTACCGCACCGCTTCAAACCTCTCGAGAAGTTTGAAAATCTCATCCCGCGAGATCGAAAAAAAAATGCGGGTATGACGAAAGTTCACTATCTCGTGGGTATGCCGATCAACCACCCTCGAGACATCAATCCTGATCGAACCAAGATCGTCGGCCTTGCGTGGGTGTCGTCAGACGAAGTTTTTGAAGCGATGACCAAGGTCGTCGCCGAAGAACGTCCAGTGAAGCATGCTGGTATGAAGAACGGCATTCACCATGCGAAGGAACGAGGATTGATCAAGTGGCCCGTCCACTAATCAACCGCTGACACTGGGGTGTCATACAAAGGGTTAGCTTCGGCTGACCCTTTTTTATTAATGAGAAATTGATTTACCGCTCGAGTGTACGCCATGTGTACGCCGGCTCGTGTTCGGAGTGTTCCTCTCGGAAAATTTCTTTGCCAAATTCACTGTATTCAGGGAAAAAGACGGTTGCACTGTCGTCCTCTGCTTCAACGACGGTGAGATAGAGTCGATCGACAAAGGGGAAAGCAATCTCATATATGGTTGCTCCACCGAAAACAAAAATCTCTTCAGTCTCCAGTGCACGCGCTGCCGCAAGCCCTTTCTCGAATGAATCAAACACGAGACATCCTTCGATGCACATTTGTGCTCTCGTAATGACAATATTGGTTCGATTGGGAAGGGGGTGACCAATCGATTCATAAGTTTTCCGTCCCATAATGATAGGGTGCCCGGTTGTGAGTGTTTTAACACGCTTGAGATCAGGAGAGATTCGCCAAATAAGATCTTGATTTTTACCAAGCTCACGATTTCGCCCAATTGCCGCAATAATACTCAGTCGCGCTTTTTGCATTCAGAGATTATGGCATACTTTCGATGACTCGACGCTTGAGGCTTTGACAGCTCATCGGTATACTTCTCACATATGGCGATTAATACGGGAATTTTCGGAGACACCGCGAGCTTTGAGCATCGATACATTTCTGATCATGCACGACTCGAAGAACTCGTGGTGTATTGGAAAAAATTAGGTTTGCGCATTGTTCTTACCTCGGGAACGTTTGATCTTTTTCATATTGGTCATGCGCAGTATTTAGAAAAAGCAAAATCACTTGGAGATCTTCTTATTGTTGGAGTGGATAGTGATGCAAAGGTAAAGGAGCGTAAAGGACCCCATCGTCCAATTGTTCCTGAATTTGAGCGTGTACAAATCCTCTCACACTGTCGTCATGCTGATGTGATTACTATGAAAGGCGCACACGACCCCAAAAATCATCTCATAAAAATAGTGTCACCTCATGTCCTTGTTGTTTCTGAGTCAACGAAACATGGGAATGGAGAAGTGGATGAAAAAGCGCAATACTGCGGAGAGATCGTTGTGCTCAAGCCGCAAGCTGAAACAAGCACAAGCGCTAAGCTTCGTCTCATTCAAATAAGTCATGAAACCCATGGAGGATAATACGATTGCCATTGCATACATTCCTGTCATGCATCAGGGATATTTTGCTTATCTGAAGATGCTTGAGAATGACAGAATTGAAGCGCTCTACCTTGTGTCAGACGAAATACTCTCTTCACATGAAACACTCGATTATATCCATCGAAAAGATCGCCTGCGTGCACTGCCGCATGACGTTATGAAACAAATGGTAGCGGTGTGCTCAAACGTCCAAGTGTATTCATTGACGAATGAAACGATAACAGCACTCCAAAATGAAAAAGCATCGCTCGTTACTCCTGACGAAGATATCAATCGGTTTATTGTGGAAACGTATTTCAGTGGGCATTCTGTAAAGTACCATAGTGTTTTTTTACGTTGGAATAAAAATAATGTCAGTGAAGATTCGGAACCTCAAGGAGAGACTATTACTCTTGAAGGCTTTGAAAAAGAAGTGATGGGGAAGGTTATAGCTGAAGCGGAAAAGAGTGCGGACTGGTGGCGACGCGTCGGTGCTGCACTTGTGAAGGAAGACGAATTGATCGCTCTTGCACACAATGAACATATGCCAGAAAAAGAACTTCCGAACATCTATGGCGACTCTCGCTCTCTTTTTAAAAAAGGAATTAACATTGAGTATGTCACCTCATCGCATGCCGAAGTGAGTGTAATTGGTGAAGCGGTCCGAAAGGGAATTTCGACTGAGGGAGCGGAGCTTTTCGTAACAGATTTCCCGTGCCCATATTGTGCGCGACTCATCGCGAAAAGCGGCATTAAAAAAATATATTTCTTACACGGGTATGCTGTGCTCGGTGGTGGAGAGTTTTTTAAAGAAATGGATATTGAAATAGTGAAAGTAGATCTTAGAGAACAGGAGAATAGAAAGGATACGGATTAGAAAAACGCGCGACCCTGAAGGCTCGCGCGTCCGCGTTAACTCAAGAACAATCAAGGCTCTTCACCGGCTTCGTACCGTTTTGCAAACCCTGCCGCCCGTGACTGGTTCTCCACACGGTCTTTAGGGTCTTTGATGACAGGAATGCGTACCTCGCCGGTTCCATCTGGAACCCAAAGATTCCAATGCAGATGAGGGACCGTACCCGCATTGAGACGCATATCTCCAAAACGAATGAAGAGCATGCCACCAGGAAGTTCAAAGTGTTTGTGAATACTCTCAAGAATATTTTGGAAATCGGCCCAGTCACCAATCAAAATATCAGCAAGAGAACGTATGTGCTTTTTGTGTACGATGACCAGCATTGTTTTGCACTTTCGAGAGTTTGAGAAGATGTTGTGCCACGCCCGCCAATTCCCATGCTCGAAGAGAATTTTGTTGAGCGTGTTGTCGTGCTCACAAAATGGACAAATACTACTTTCAAACTGACGACGCATGTGGTGGTACTGCTGGTATCCGCCACACCCTTCGAGGCAAAACTGCTGTTCCGCCTGCAGGGAATTGGTCGAATTAAGGCTGTCAGCCATCTGGTCCTCCTAACAAATAACGACGTCGACAGGAACTCCTGAACGATCTGGGAGCTACTCTACGATATTGCAGTGGTTCGTCAAGCTTTCCATCCAAGCGGCACTCGAATCTTTTCTGTCTGATCATCGCGCATATCACCCGTAAGGAGTTGTGCATGGAGATGTTCTACGCTGCCCGCAGTGTAGCGTGTGTCACCAAAGCGCATAAAAAAGCTACCGCCCATAATTTCGTAGGTTGTCGTCACCCACGCAATAAGTGAAAAGAGATCAGTAATATCCGTCGGAGACATTTCTTCCGGCTTTCTAATATGTGCGGGTTTATACACAAAGAGAAAGTGATGTTTTGTACCCTCATAAGGGCTCATATTTGTAGTGACGAACCAAGAGTCTGTTTCTTTTAAAATGGGTTTCGGATGGTATTTTTTAAAATGCTCTGCACAAAACGGGCACACGCCGTCAGCTTCAATTTGTGCCATGAGATTTTTTTGCTCCTCGGTACGTGCATTTTCGTGGTCGAGACCTGCTTTTGAAGAATCACTCATAGTGTTATACGGCAACAGGAATGCCACGCATTGATTCTCCTGCGTTGTAGTCAGAGAGTTCAAAGTCAGGGGCACGGAATGCAAAAATGTCTTTGGTTGGGTTTGTAAGGGTGACGGTGGGGAAAGGTTTCGTTTCGCGGGCAATAAGTTCCTCTACCATCGGAATTTGATCCACATATATATGCGCATCAGAAATTGTATGAATATACTCGTGCGCCTCATATCCTGTTGCTTGCGCGATCATCATGGTAAGTGCCCCGTACTGGATCATGTTTGAAGGAACTCCAACAGGTACGTCACCCGAACGTTGGAACATGTGGAGTGTGAGTTTGCCGTTCAGGATACGAATGTGGAGCCATCCGTGGCATGGGCACACGACTACTTTTTGAGTCTTACCGGTGCCACGGATGGTGTACTGCGGTACCCACGGTGAAATAAAGTGAGTGCGTAACTCTGGAAACTCTTGAATCTGTTCAATAATGTTTTTAAACTGGTTATACGGAGGTCCTTCGCTCGTTGGGAAATCATGAAATGCTCCGCCGTATGAGCCATGCCCAAGATCTCCTTCTTCGAGTCCTCGTTTCTCACATTTTTCTTTTGTTCCCCACGGAGTCCAAAACTTACATCCAAATGATTCAAGCGCTTCAAGGGTTCGAGCGCCATTCATGAAACCACAAATTTCCCCAATCGCTTGCTGCCAAAATCCTTTCACACTTCGTTCGGTGATCATGGGGAATCCATTTTCGAATTTGAAGTGCATTGGCGTTGCCCCCATAAGAGTGAGCGCATCAGTACCCTGACGGCTCTTCACACGCGTACCTTTTTCCAAAATTTCTCGGAGGAGATTCTTGTATTGTTCGTCTGGAGTTCTCTCTATATATGGTTTCATCATAGACCTCATGATACTTGATTTGTAAATGAAGTGAAATAATAGCGGAATGTTAGACTATGTTTATCATGAAAGTGCAAGTGAAAAAACTGAATGCTCACGCAATAATACCCACATTTGCGCACGAAAACGATGCTGGCATGGATCTCTTTGCTGTGGAGGAAACAACAATTAAAGAAGGTGAGCATGCACAGATTAAAACGGGTATTGCGATAGCGCTTCCGGATGGCTATG
>Ga0163144_10004351_pt1 | contig 31941 bp, 27 predicted proteins | sample OliLak19BULKMAT1_FD_123175 | JGI IMG/M metagenome (GOLD analysis project Ga0163144, IMG submission 123175) | Freshwater microbial mat bacterial communities from Lake Vanda, McMurdo Dry Valleys, Antarctica - Oligotrophic Lake LV.19.BULKMAT1 | ecosystem: Environmental > Aquatic > Freshwater >... | reverse complement strand
TGATCCTGAAAGGCACACGCACAGTGATCGCCTCCCCTGAGCAACCACGCTTTTTTAACAGCACGGGAAATGCCGGCATGGCCACCGGGGGATCAGGCGACAGCCTCTGTGGCATCATCGCTTCCCTAGTCGCCCGCGGACTTAATCCTTGTGAAGCCGCCCGCTTCGCCGTCTGGTGGCACGGAAAAGCCGCCGATCTGGCCGCACGCCAACGCGGTTGTCTCGAGGGTATCCTCCCCCAAGACGTTATTGAATGGCTCGGCACCGCACTTCTTTCCCTCAGGCAAGTGGATTAATGACTGGTCTTCCTCTAGCCATTTGTCAGGCAAGAGCAAATTGCACACGCGCAATTTGCTTTCGAGTAAACGCCGGACGGTTTTCTCTCCCCCCCCCCTCGACGACAAGAATCCCTACAGCACGGTGGATTTAGGCAAGGCGCATGGTTTTGTAAGCGGTCACTTCGGGTAAATCAAGGGTGACGAGATTCTTGATATTCATCATAAGTTTGATGGGGTTTGTTATAAGAATTTTACGACGGTAAATCTCATTCGACATTTCTATGAGATATGCGCAATATCCGAAACATGCTGCTTATAGTCAAATTTAACTTTGAAGATCTCAGCATCTTTACGCTGCTATTTTTCCTGGTCCACTGGACACTCATGGTGCTCTTTGGAATACGCGTCATTATGCGCCGCCGCCCAGTAGGAGTGTCACTGTCGTGGCTCTCGATCATGTTCCTTCTACCCTATATAGGTATCCTCCTTTATCTTCTTATTGGCGAGGTCCGCCTTGGTGAGAGAAGGGCTCTCAAAACTTCCCATATTTTGAAACCCTTTACTGATTGGCTGCGTTCACTCAAACCCCGGGTGCCCGCGGAAATCGATACCCTTCCCCCCGTGGCTCGATTACTCGTGCAACAAGCCTATTCCACAACCGGCTTTCCAGCCCTCACTGGCAATCAAACGGAGCTTCTGCGTGATGCCGAGGAGTCGTTTCACTCTCTGATCCGGGACATCAATGAATCCAAAAACTGTTGCAACCTTCAATTCTACATTTTCCAACCGGGGGGAATGGTCGATGAATTAACCAAAGCCCTCATCGGTGCCGCGGCCCGCGGGGCGGAATGCCGACTCTTGGTCGATTCCATCGGGAGCTCTGCATTCCTCAAGAGTGGAGAACCCCTCCGATTACGCGGACTCGGGATCAAAGTCGTCGAGGCGCTCCATGCGAATTTTTTCCACGCCCTGCTTTGGCGCCAAGATGTCCGCAACCATCGTAAGATCGTCACCATCGATGAAAGAATCGCTTACACAGGTAGCATGAATATGGCGGATCCCCTGTATTTTAAAACCAATATGGGAGTAGGCCACTGGGTGGATGCCCTCGTCAGGATCGAGGGACCCGCCGTCGAGAGTCTCGAAGGGGTCTTCCTAGGGGATTGGCAGATCGAAGCCGGCACCAGGCCATCCGTCTCCGAGTACGGACTCCAAACCGAAATTCAAAATTGCGGAAAACACGTCATCCAGACTATCCCTTCCGGCCCCGACCAAAACCATAATATCATCCATGACATGATGCTGTCAGCCATTTATGCAGCCACAAAGGAACTAGTCATCACCACCCCTTATTTTGTCCCGGGTGAGGAAATGCTCACAGCCCTCTGTACTGCTGGACGCCGGGGTGTCAATGTCATCTTGATCCTTCCGAAGGAAAACGACTCGAAGCTTGTCTTCTACGCCAGTCGCTCAAATTACGACGACTTGCTGGACGCCGGAGTGAAAATTGCTGAATTCAACGGCGGTCTCCTGCACACTAAAAGTGTCCTTGTCGACGGGGAATTTTGCCTCTTCGGCTCGGTTAATCTCGACCAACGCAGCTTCTGGATAAATTTCGAGGTGACCCTCCTGATATTTGACCAGCAATTTGCTACAAAAATCGCAACCCTTCAAGAGTCTTACCTCCAGAAATCCACCTTTATTGATTTAGCCGTGTGGAGGAAACGTCCCTTCCGCCATCGTCTGCTTGATAATACCGTGCGCCTGCTCGGTCCCCTCTTATAGTGCATCAATGTCATGCATGATTTTCAGGAGGATATAATCGGTGGAGTATTCCTTGAGTGAATCTTCCTTGCTGAATACGATCATTTTATCCGGTTCCACAAGCTGAACCGTTCCCTTTTTCCATTTGCAAATTGCTTTAAGGGCCTGTATGCCGTGGTAATCTTTTGTCCGGACCGCACGTATCCTATTTTTCGAGATCCGGATGTGACCGATTTTTTTATCATGGCTATCCTTGATTTCAAAAATCGACTCCACCCCTGTCAGTGAAAGCATGTGGATAATGTGGGAGATGGGTAACTCCGGTAATGTACAGATAAACCCGCCATTCCTTTCCTGCGGATAAAAAATGTCCAAAAGTGCCGTGAAAATATCCTGTTCCGTCAAGGGGTCATAAACAAGTAAATCAGAGTTTTTATTTTTAAGCTCTTTGCGGAGAGCATCAAAAGTAAACTCGGACATGGGCGACTTTTCCAAAATCACCAGCCCACTGGAAAAGCCTTTTTTCGAAATAGTCGCTAAAAGTTTTTGAAAACTCTCACATTTGATGATTTTATTCGGTGGTAAGATTAAAGCAATTGATTCAAATATCCGGTCATTAACCACCGGGGACGGACAAAAAATATAACAGGAATCCACATCTTGCATAAACTGCTATATTTATGCTCTTCCTGTAAAAGGCAAGCTCATACAGGAAAAATCACATCTCCTTTTTATTCTGGACATCATCAATATCCCCCGTCCTCCGATGATAAAGAGCCAATAGCCCCAAACTAATCATGCCCCCACCGTCTGGGACGTGTCATCCGTCGTGTAAACACCGCCGGCCACACCACGAATTGTTGTGTGTCCGCCAAAATTAATACTCCCAAGAGCATTTGTTGATGGATTCATGACCTGCATAGTTCCACCGCCAGAAAGGTCAAAAACGAGATTTCCCGTACCATTGGGATTATTAGCTATCAATAAACTACGCTCGCCCGAGGTGGCTGTCCATCCACTGTCAGAAGCATTTGTCCCACCCATTTTATAGCCATATTTGAATACGGCAAGATTCGTCCCCGTATTATCGGTTCTAATCAGGAAGCGTCGATCCACGCCGGAGGTCAGAGGTGTAGAGATGTCAACCGTTCCTCCGTTAGTCAGAAAAATAAAACGCATCCTTGTATTAGCAGCAAAGTTTGAAGACATGATAATGTTGCCGTTTACAGCCTCCAGTTTCAGAGTGCTTCCTCCATCGATATACACTCGTGGATCATACTTTCCGTCAAAGCGTCCAAAAACAGTATTTTTAGTGACATTGGAATTTCCACTCAGATCCAAGTTTCCCGAATCAGCCCGGGCAATCAAAGTTCCTTGAGAGACCAGTATGTTTGTAAAGGCCAGATCGCCATTTCCAAAGGAATTGGTCGGGTTCGAAAGCACGAGAGTCCCATTCCCTGTCTTGGTAATGCCGTAATCCTGATAGCTGTTGCTGTAGTTGGTCGGATTGATTGTCCAGCCATCCCCGATCTGACCTGCTGCGATCAGTGTCCCATTTTGAATATTCCACGCCTGTGTACTGAGCATTGTCAGGTTATTGAGCATGGTCACCGTACCCGCATTGCTCTTGGTCAGAGACCCATTAATGAAAAGCGCTCCGTTACTCATCGTGATATCGGAATTATTTGCGATAACGATATTATTGACCGATTGGGTGCCCTGCATATCGATCAACGTGCCGCTCCCGTATGGGCTCAGAAAGGTGGCATCCATCCCCTGCGCCAAGGCACCGTTGGTGTAAAAGGCCCCGCCGATGCTCCGCTGGGTCTGCCAGTTGCTGATCCCTCCCCATGTGGCATTAGTGCCCAGACCTATCCACATCCCGTTACTGGAATTCAAATAACGAAAATCGCGGGCAACTGAATGAATATCACCCACGGATGTCGGCAAGACAAGATCGATATTTCCCCATTGGGTTTGAAACCAATTCGTTCCGGAATTTGTCGTCAGTCCCGCGATGGCTCCCGAACCGGAATCATCAAAACGAAAGGCAAAGGCGATCAACCCCGTTCGCATGGCGGAAAGATCAAAGTTAGTCATACTTCCGTTGTAGAGGACCAAGTCGAGGAAGGAGTTTCCACCAGACTGAGACACTTGCCAGTAGGGATTAGCGAGAAAGGGAACGTTAGCTTGGTCAAGATTCTGAAAAAGAAGCTGGGTGGTGAGGCGGAAGCTACCGAGATTGACTGTGGTAGGGGAATCAAGGCTGGCAGGAATGGTGAAGTTCGTTGCTCCCGCGGTGCCTTCAAGCATGAATCGTATCCTTAAATCACTTCCTGAAAAACTTGTCACCGGGAGGTTGTTAAACGAGTCGTTGGCATTCCGTGTCATGGTTAAGCCTGCAATAATGTCCCCACCATTCTGGGCACTAAAAAACAGAGGATGGCTGAAATTGGTTCCATTGAGCATCATGTCCATGACCCAAGCACTCTGGGCGTTGGTCGTGCCAAAGTTTGCGAGCAGGGGGCGTTTATTTTCTCCGGAAGTGTCTTCGTGGAAGATATGGGAGAGATTCAAGGAACCGACAGAATAGGTCGGGGTCAAATAGGTGGTACCTATGATCGGGACAATACCCTCCTGTTGGTAGGGGTGCACCGCATCCGTCCGGGTGACGACTTCAGGACCTTTGACAAACACATCGACTTCTGTCCGGGAGACGGTTAATGCATTGGTGAAGTAGCCCATCAGATTCGACGGAGCGGGAAGGTAATCGCGGCCTCCCCCGAGTGTTTGCGATAGTGGAGGTTGATTGATCGAGTCCTGAAGATAACATTCAAATACATATCCAAAGACATCTCCGTAATTCCTGCTTTGCGGCCCTGCTAATTGCCCACTGGGCTGGTGATAATGCCGGGCGACCTCATCCCATAGATTGGTATAAAGCTGCGTTGCTTGGGCCTGGACCGAGGCATTGGTAGAGTCCTGGATCAGGGAGTTCAGCACTCCCATCTGGACGTGGATGTAGCCCGGAGTGTTAAATTCCACCATTCCACCATTCCACCATTCCACCATTGGCACTGTTGCTGGCATACGTTGTCTGCCATTGGGTCAGGCCGGCATTCAAGAGAGCGGAATTGCTATAGGTCTGCCCCGCGATGATCTTGATGTAAACCTCATTGAGATCCTGATTGCTAATTTTCCACCCGGGGTTCCGGTAGGTATCCGTCCAGTTGGCTCCATTGAGGGTGTTGCTATCAAAACGGGTTTGAAGGGAAGTATTGAGGTTTGTGAACTGCGACGTCTGGCGGATCTCCAGAAGGGTTCGTTCGGTAAAGTCATGCAAGACGAGGTTTACCTGTGAAAGACTCGTGTCAGTTGACGTGGTTTTGAAGAGACCGTAGGTAGTGGGATCGGCTGCGTTTGTAAACTGATTATTAAAAACGCTGCCAAGCGCCAGTTCTGCCCTACCCAAAATGTCTGCTTCGCCGCGACCCGTTTCCAACAGTACTTTGGCATAATAGGCGTTTTCCCGCGGACGGTAGGTGCCGTCATAATGCCGGACCGAATTCGATACAGCGTCCCAAGTGTAGCCGTACTGGGTCAGGTAGGTCTGAGCGTAGTTAGTCGCCTCAGAATAGGTCATCTGCGCATGAATCGTCTGTATGCATGCAAACAAAAATACGCACACGACTGGAAAGAATTTCAGTCGACGGCAAGCTTGAAGCAGCTGCCATACGTTACTCATTGGTCACACATCCTGACAAAGATGATTCCCTTAACCAAGATATTCTGCAAAAAAACAACAACCCTAATACGCCGATAAGGAAGAGCGCCCACCGAGAGGGCTCGGGGACGGCTTGGACTGTAATGGTGGCTTGCAGGCTGTTATACCCGGCCGTGCTTTCCCATAGGTTTTCATTAGCCAGATTGATGCTGTAGTCGGCAATCCCCGCCAGGGTTACCTCAGGGTCAGGAAGATTGAGAAAGAGATCGTAATCTCCCAGTGCCATTCCTGTGGTCAATACGAATGAAAGATTGAGCGTTTTAGTCTCACCAGCTCCCGGGAGGAAAAGACGTGTGTCTCCGAGGGCGACATCAAAAGAATAATCCTGTAATGTGGACTGGTTCCGTAAAATAATCTCCATATCGCGCGGATTGAAAGGACGAGCTGATCCATCATTGGCCATCATCAGATTCAAGGACACCGCTTCACCCTGCTCGCCAAAAGAGGGAATGCTGGAGGAAATGAGACGGAAGCGGTAGCCGAGGGCATTCTCCACATCATCCAACAAACCTTGGGAGTCCCAGGCCGCAAGTACACGCCACCCCTCCGTCACTCTCGTTTTCCTGAAGCATGGAAACATGGTAGGCATTAATTTCACTGAGGGCCAAAGCTCCATTATCGGAGTAAGGAGAACTGGGTGCCATCTCAACGGCGCTCACGGTGTACTGAGTTGATTGACCCACATAATTTGTCTGAGCATCTTAGCGAATGGGCTCACCTGAAGGACTAGTAAAGGTTCCCAAATGGGTCTCATCATGCATAAGTCCATCGTTACTGAAACCCAAACGTGCCTGAATATTGGTCGTATAGGCCAAGGATGAATCCAGTGGTGTGGTATAGAGTTGGGATAACTGATCTGGATAACGAACCGCCCACATACGATCCACAGCCATGATTTCCATGACTTTATCGACAATTTGCAAGCCAGATGCCGTGAAGGTAACATCCCCGGGGGTAGTGTGTCCGCTTGAGGACGTGTGCATTTCTCCGTAACGGCCTATGAAGCCAAGATTCAAAAAACTCATGACATCCTTATTGCTATTTAAAATAGTAGCTAACTGTTCAAGATGCCCGATCACCGTTGCTGCGGGCACATCGTTTGTGACAGGTGAAATCCAGTCATAGGTGGAGGTCGGGGCCAGCTTCTGTCCACGCGAACGCATCAGGTCAAAATCCGTCTGAAGGCTGTCCAAATAGCTCGAACTGATGGCGGAATTCGTGAACTCATTAAGTTTGTAGATATTCTCAACCACTGTGCGTCCTATAGCTGGAGCGGTATCCAGCCAAATGGTATTACTGATCATAAACCGGGTCGTATTGTCAAAATCTGCCGGTCCGGATTAGCGATGATATTGGTAGTGCCCGTGTACACGTAGTCAGCGGAGCGGGAATGAACCAAAAAAGTCATTGTCACCAATATGAGATAAAGGGGGTGCCTCCTGCTGAGGCGATCAAGGTGGAGGGGGTGATAATTCATGGTGAGGTGAATATGTTGACAGATTTTTTCTCTAAGAATAGAGAGCATGAGGAGGGCCTTGGTGGAGTGTTAGGGAATCGCTTGGATGGCCGCAGCAAAAACCTGCCCCCACTGGAGGGAAATAACCCCCATCAAAATACTCATTAAATTGTATCTAAAGTGCATACCATTAATATATTTCTTCATAATTCCCGTTTATATTCGATCAAGTGCGTGGGACTTATTTATTCTATATCAATGGATGCTGTTCTTTTAAAAAGACCATCCAGATAAATACTAACTTGAAGCATACTGAGTGAAATTCCATCTTCAATCGACAGAAAATCTGTATAATGTCTAATCAAAATAAGACATTATTATTCTATTGGATATGGTTATTATATTAATTACAGTTATTTATCAAGTTTGATGTCGCTAAATTATATAATCATTGACAATAATCTGAATTACCTTGAAATCTATATTTGTGCTGAAAATAGGTAAAATAGAACTAATTACCTATGAATTAAAAAAACGCATTTATACCGGCGAATTAAAATCCGGTGATAAGATACCGACTCAAAATGAGTTGGCCACCCTTTATAAGGTCAGTCGAGACACCCTGAATAAAGCAATAAAGGAACTCGTTTCCGACGGTTGGATCAAAACCTCAAAAAAAGGGGGGAGTCTTGTTCCTGATTCTTTACCCTTTGAAAAAAACTACGCCCTTGTCTCTATGAGGGACTCATGGGAACAATCATCTTTCACCCGATCACTCATCCTTGCCGCGAGTGAGATCGAAGACGATCTCCAGAGTCGATTAACTCCCTTTCACCTAAGTAAGATCGGGATGTCAGATAATAATCTTTTACTTTTGGATGAAGTTACTCAAAAAATGAAATTTGCTGGATATATATTTTGTGACCATCCCCATTTGTTCCATAATTCCGTATTTGTGAAAAATAAAATTCACCCAAAAGCGTGTTTCACCTCATGTGATTTGGACGGTTTTTTCGACATCCTGGTCTGGTTTGACTTTAAGGCACTCTATGAATTAATCGCGGAAAAGATGATCATCAAGAATATCCGCCGCCCCTTCTTCCTGTGCGTCCCAGAAAACAATTCGTCGTCATCAATCATGGACGTCCTCAAACAAAAAAATATCCCCCACTCACCCAGCCACTCTTTTTCTCTTCCTTGCGGGGATGAACAAAACACAAAGAACGTTATTCGAATCATCACCCAAATGCACGAGAGTGTGCGTCCGGACGCTGTGATTATCCTCGATGACAATCTCCTGAAGCCGGTCTGTGATGAATTACAATCCATGAAAGAGCGTGGCCACGAGGCTCCATTGATTATCAGCCATTTTAATTACCCGTCCAACTATAAAACATCTTATCCCGTAATCAAAATCGGGTTTGATCTCCGGAATATTTTCACCACATGCATTCCCCTCCTCGAGAAAAAAAGGCTCGGCGAGGACATTCCGAAAAAACTACTGATCAAACCAAAGTCTTTTTCTTAAGCCCGGCCTTTGATCGGATGTATAATACGGTAATCAATGTGCTGAGCCCCCACGCAATTTGCGCCCATACTGACGGCTCGGGCACAGACTCCAAAGTCCCCAGCCAAGCACCGCGTCCGGAAGAGCCCACATAAATTTTGCCGTATTCATCCCAGTCGCCATAAAGCACATTGGGAGAAAACCCTAGAGGAAAGACAGTGTCGGTCATCGATAACCATGTCAGTCCCATATCATCCGATCGCCACATGCGATCCATATCAGAAAACCCTGTTATTTTTCCAAATAGATACATGGAATAATTACTATTTCCTGGTTTAGCTGCACCAAAACTGAATAAAATCGAACTTGTGACCGTGCTGATGGTATCTCGATTCACCCCAAAGTCATAATATCGATAGAGAGGATCCCCCGAACTGTAGGCCCAAAACTCGCCTTGCATACCCAGTTGTGTCACTAAGCCGAAACTGTCGGCACTACTAATGTACCGTGGATGGTCTTGAATATAGGAGAAGCTCACCCCACCATTTGTGGACCGGTATATTTGTGCAGGCGCAATACCCTCTCGCGGCCTTATCGCATAGAAGAAATCCTCATCCACCCCATCCGCCACGAGCGGTTTACTTGTATCAAACTTTCCATTACTGATTATTATGGGAGTCCCAAAGGTATTCGTCACAGTGGAATAGGACCATGACGCACCGCCATCTACTGTAAATGAAAACTTTCCAGTGCTGTCTATTGCGACAACACGATTTGAGTCCGTAGCAGATATTGCGATTTTTCGTGCAACCGCGTATTGCCCTGCGTGATTAGTCCAAGATGACGAAATATCTGACCAATTAAGACCTCCATTTGTAGATTTAAGCACCACCCCTCTTTCATTACTCCCTGTGCCAATATATCCATGGGCTCCGCGATACAAAACATCACTATTTCCTTTGAAAAAATCGACCTGATAGGAGTTTTGAATCAAGGATGCCCCTCCCAGCTGCGTGGCGGGCGCAAGAGTGGGGTCCACGATCCTGACACCATCCATGTCAGCAGCGGTTAAAATCAATGCTTTACCTGGAGCTTTGATTAAATCACTGACGACGATCTCCTCATGATTGTCGCGCAAAGCTTCGAACACGGGCCTGGTCATGGTGTTTCCATCATTGGCCTTGTTGATATCTGTACTTCTATAAATACCTGCATATTCGGTAAACCAGACGGTATTAGGATTATTGGGATCTATCAGGATGTCAGAGGCCCCTGCTGTAAATCGTCTGGACGCCGTATCCCAACCCGGACGGCCAATCACATCGACGGGACCAAACTCGTCAAGACGTTCCCAGTTTGTACCACCATCAACCGTACGATAGATCCGTGAAGAATTCCGATCTGGATCATATTTACTAATCACCATCGTATTAGGATTTGATTGATCCACGGAAATGCCTGAGATGTCCCCTGCTGTCGTGAAGTTTTCCATTCTGAATTGGCCTGTGGTCGCATTGGTGATTTTCAGGACATTATTTGCTGCCCCAATATCTACCCCATATTGTTGCCACACTCCCGTATTGGTATTCCACTTCCACAAACCGTCATTATCAGTCCCGACAATCAATGAATCACCAGCCTGGGCAAAAGACAGGGGTTTAAACGGCTGGAGCCCAGTACTGATTTCTTGCCAACTGGATCCGCCATTCGTTGATTGAAAAATCCCGCCCTGATTACTGTTTGCCCCATAAAGTCCTGCATACATCGTCATGGACCCTGCCGCCGTCCCTGAGCTTTTATCAATATGAAATGCAGTAATCCCCGCATGATCGGCAAAAACAGATGTGTAGGCATTCGTCAATAATCCGCCCCCCATCTCTGCCCAAGTTAAAGTCGAACGGTCATATCTGAGTAATCCATCACGGTGAGTCGCATAAAAAAGATAATTAGAATTGTTTGGGTCAACCATGAGTCTTTCACCCGCCCATCGATACTGATCATTTCCCCCGACACCCCCATAAGTCTGTCCGTTTGTATAAACAAAAGTGAGATTGGGGGCCGTTGGGAAATTGATTCTTTCCAGTGTATTTCCGCGATCCGGTGAGAAAAATAATGCATTATTTGTGCTGTAATGACTGACTCCGGCCGTAAAATAAAGAAAGTCTTTATTGTTCGGGTCAATCGCCATACCCTCTATCCCATACAAGTCCTTATCTTTGTATGTAAACCTGTCAGTGATCGGTGTCCATGATGTGTCGGCGGCATTCCACCGATACAAACCACCAACGTCGGTTTTCATATAAACAATATTTGAATCATCAGGATGCACCTGTACGCCTGTCACATACCCGCCCCCGCCGATTTTAATATTGGACCATGTCACAGAATTCGAAGATGTTGATGCGATGTTTGTATAGGGAAGTGTATCGCTAATGACCTGTGCATCGACCATGACGCCTGTTATGAGAGTAATCAATATTACATTTAGAAATGCATTTTTCCGTATAACAATAGGATAAACTCTCAATAATATGGATCTCCGGCGACGACTCGGCAGTAAGGTATTCCATTTAGTTAATTTCAAATAAACCATTAACCCTCCTACGAGGATGAGTAAAATCTCGGATGGTTCGGGAATAGACTGGATACCACTGAGAAAATTAAAACGGGCTCCCCCAAAGATCGAAGGATCAGTGCTAGCCCCCAGCCCGCCATTTAACAAGGTGGAAAAAGAGGAGGAATTTGTCAGGGCATTCACATAACCGCGGATTGTAGTCGCATTTGATATAGTTAAAGCCATATCCCCGCTTCCGGATAGGAGTCCGGTATTTGACGGGCTCCAGTAATTTTGGCTAAAGGACAGCCCATTAGTACCCCCGGCGACACTGACCAGTGTGCCCCCCGGGCCATCCAAGAAAAAAATATTATTTGTTCCTAATGAATTATCGTGGGTGTGCCCTCCTGCTAAATCAAAATGGATCAAGCCAGATACGGTATTCATATCCGTATCCGTCGAGTAGAAAGTATTATTGATCAGACGGGAGTTATCAAAGCCCCCCCCTTGGAGGAAATCCCCATAATAAAACCCGCTTTTTCCACCGATGACAAAATTGTCGGTGATCAGGTTATTATTGAGTTGCAAAGAGCTTCCCCCATTCTCATCGGCCAGCGCGATTCCCGTCGCCGGTCCGAGCACCCCGGGGGTCGGGGTCGATGCCGTCCAGTAGAAATTCGTATTTCCAGAATTAATGGTAAGATTCCTCTGCACCGTGCTATTGACCGCCCCGTCAAGATAGATATTTGCACTGAAATTATCACGCACAATATTCTCCTCGACCACGTTATTTGACCCACCGGCGATAATTCCTTCTCCCCAGTTATTATATACCGAGTTCTGCCGGATCGTGACATTATTCCCACCCGAACCGATTGCATTATTCCAGCCTGATGTGTCATGGTTACTATTCATCCTCACAGTGTCATGCACTTCATTTCCCTGAATCAGTATATTAGTGGGCACCGTAGCAAATGGCGCATTGCCCGGCCCACCATAGATCGCTATCCCCGTGCCAGTAATATTGTTAATCTTGTTATCCAAAATATTGATATTATTCCCGCCCCCGCCCTGACTGGAGATAGTGATACCTGAACCCTGCGAATTTTTTATTTCGAGGTTTTGAACCGTGTAGTTATTGGCAAATATTCCGATGCCTGAAGCAGCATTATTTACGGTTGTCCCCGTGTATCCGAGATCGAAAACAGCATTCTCACCCGTGTAAGAGGAGATGGTCACTGGGTTCCCCGCAGCCCCAGAGTTCGCAAGTGCCAAAAAAATACTATTTGTATAGGTGCCCGCACGGAAATAAACTTGGTCACCGGGATCAGGATTCCGGCTCCCGCCGTAGTTGAAAGCAAAAAACTGGTCAAGGTTAGCTTGGCTGGCTGTCAGGGGATTGCTGATCGTGCCCACTGACGCCTCGGGACCGGAAAATATATCCACCCCGCCGGATTCGACAAAATACCAGTCACGGGCTGACACCTCCGTATAACCCATGAGCATTAAAAACAAACTGACTGTATATATATAATTTTTCATCGCATTGATACCCCTTGCCCTCATGAATCCATGGGAGCAATTATCGTTTTATCAATGGATGCTTTGGTAGTTAGGAAAAGACCATCCAGACTCTTAATTCCCTTACTTACACCTAAGCCACGACCGATGTCCACCTCCTATCCCAATAATGTCTTTACTTAAAAAGACATTACCCCCCTTCCAGCAGGCATAGGCATGACTTTAAAAACGAGATTCAGGAGCTTGTGACTGATTTCTGACGGAGAGAGCATATTGTCTATACACGATTCGCCTTTATTCTGAAAGAATCAGGTGGGTTTGACTTGCCCTTGTCTCCAGTAAAACCTTTAATTTCCCTTTACATCATAAAAGCATTCAAGTGAGTGGGCGCTTTTTACCGCTAAAATAAAGCACATCAAAAAAGGTAAATATGGCATATACGATCGGCGTTGATTACGGAACAAACTCAGTCCGCGCACTCGTCGTGGATACTAATAACGGCAAAGAAGTCGGAACTTACGTTTTTAATTACCCCCACGGCCACCAAGGTGTCATCATCGACCCCAAAGACCACAATCTCGCCCGGCAACATCCTGCGGATTACCTTGCTGGTCTCGAGACGAGCGTGCGTGAGGCCCTAAAGCTCGCCGCACAAAATGATGCGCAATTTACCCCGGAAAATGTAATCGGTATCGGCGTGGACACCACAGGATCGAGCCCGATTCCCGTCGATGCAAATTGCGTGCCCTTGGCCATCCACCCTGACCACAAGAATAATCCCAACGCCATGTGCTGGCTCTGGAAAGACCACACCAGCGTGGAGGAGGCCGGTAAAATCACCGATCTAGCCCTCGAGCAGCGCCCCCAATATGTCGCCAAATGCGGCAATACCTATTCGTCCGAATGGTTCTGGGCAAAAATCTGGCACTGCCTCAATGTCGACCCAAAAGTTTTCCATGCGGCCTATAGCTGGGTGGAGCTCTCCGACTATATCCCGGCGGTATTGTCCGGGGTGAAAAATCCCGCCAATATCAAACGCGGGATCTGCGCCGCCGGACACAAAGCCCTGTATTGTGATGAATGGAATGGGCTGCCTGACAAGGAATTCCTGAATATGCTCAGCCCCGAGCTGGGCAGATTGCGCGACCGCCTCTACGACAAGGCCTATGACCTGAATGAATCAGCGGGACTTCTCACGAAAGAATGGGCTGTCAAACTCGGGTTACCCGAAGGCATCGTCATCGCCATCGGCGCTTTTGATGTCCATCTGGGTTGTATCGGTGTGGGCATCAAGGAAGGTGTCGTCGTCAAAGCCATGGGGACATCCACCTGCGACTGTGGTGTCGTCAGTAATACCAAAAAAGTCGCCGATATCCCCGGTATCTGCGGGATCGTGAATGGCTCCATCCTCCCCGGATTCTACGGACTTGAGGCCGGCCAATCCGCCGTCGGCGATATTTTCAAATGGTTTGTCGAGGTCGTCTGTAAGGGCCAAGACTCCCTCCACGGCGAGCTCACAAAAGAAATGGCCGCGCTTAAACCCGGACAATCCGGCCTGCTCGCCCTTGATTGGAATAACGGAAACCGCACTGTCTTGGTCGACCAACGTCTCACCGGACTTTTAATCGGACAAACCCTGCACAGTTCCCAAGCCGAAATCTACCGCGCCCTCGTCGAGGCCACGGCCTTCGGCGCCCGCGCGATCCTTGAGCGCTTTAAGGAGTACGGGGTTCCGGTCACCGACGTGGTTTGTTGCGGCGGGATCGCCGAGAAAAACGCGGTGCTCATGCAGATTTATGCGGATGCCACCGGTTACGAAATGAAAGTATCGCGTTCGCCCCAGACCTGCGCCCTCGGCAGCGCCGTGGCCGCTGCCGTCGCCGCGGGTTCTGCCAAAGGGGGTTACGCGGACTTCCCCGCGGCCATGGCAAAAATGACCGGACTCAAGGATGTTACTTATAAACCCATCGCAGAAAACGTGGATATCTATAATGAACTGTACTTCCTCTACATGAGACTCCATGACAATTTCGGCGGAGTCACCAAAGGGGATGACCTCTCCCTTTTTATGAAACAACTCATCAATATCAAACAACGCCAATCTAAAGATTAAACCCCCGACTCTTTAAACCCCTCACTCAAAAAAATATCATCGTTATGTCAAAAACCACTACTCAACCCATCGAAATCTGGTTCGTCACAGGAAGCCAACACCTCTACGGGCCTGAAACCCTCAAGCAAGTCGCGCTGAACTCCCAAAAAATCGTCGCCGCCCTGAACCAGTCTAACCGCATTCCGGAGCAAATTGTTTTTAAACCCGTCCTGAAAACCCCCGAGGAAATCCGTTCCCTCTGCCAGGATGCTAACCATAATGCAAATTGCGCGGGGCTCATCCTATGGATGCACACATTCTCCCCCTCGAAAATGTGGATCTCGGGGCTCTCCACCCTGCGTAAACCTTTCCTGCACCTCCATACCCAGTTCAACCGCGACCTGCCTTGGGGCACGATCAATATGGACTTCATGAATCTTAACCAATCCGCCCACGGTGACCGTGAAGCCGGATTCATCCACACACGCCTGCGCTTGAACCGCAAGGTCGTCGTCGGACATTGGAGCGACACCGAAACCCAAGACCGGATCGCGGCCTGGATGCGTGTGACCCGGGCCTGGACCGATTCACAAGGGATGAAGATCGCCCGGTTCGGTGATAACATGCGCCAAGTCGCCGTGACAGAAGGTGACAAAGTCGCCGCTGAAGCAAAGTTCGGTTACTCCGTCAACGGGTACGGCATCGGCGACCTCGTTAAATATGTCAATGCCGTCTCCGACACGCAAATTACCACGCTTTGCAAGGAATACGAGGCCACATACAATGTCGCCAAACCCTTAAAAAAAGGCCAAGCGCGCCACTCTTCCCTCCGTGACGGGGCCCGCATCGAGCTCGGACTACGCGCTTTTCTGGAAGAAGGCGGCTTTAAAGGATTCACCACGACTTTCGAGGATTTGCACGGGCTCAAACAATTACCCGGTCTAGCTGTCCAACGCCTCATGGCCGACGGTTACGGCTTCGGCGCGGAAGGCGACTGGAAAACCTGCGCCCTCCTGCGCACGATGAAAGTCATGGCTGCCGACCTCAAGGGCGGGACGTCATTTATGGAGGATTACACTTACCATCTCGATCCGAAAGGTCACCTCGTCCTAGGCGCACACATGCTCGAGATTTGTGAATCCATCGCCTCCGGAAAACCTAGCCTCGAAATCCATCCCCTGGGCATCGGTGGCAAGGAAGATCCCGTCCGCCTCGTTTTCGACGTGCCCGCAGGACGCGCAATCAACGCATCACTCATCGATCTCGGCAACCGTTTCCGTTTAATCGTCAATGAAGTCAAAGTCATTAAACCCCCGAAAAAACTACCTAAACTCCCTGTCGCCCGTGCCGTGTGGCATTGCCTACCTGACTTTAAGATCGCATGTGCCGCCTGGATCTATGCCGGGGGTGCCCACCATACCGGATTTAGCTACTCGGTCACCACCGAGCACATGGAAGACTTTGCCAAGATCGCCGGGATCGAACTCGTCGTCATCGACGAGGACACTCGCCTGCGTGAATTCGAGGCGCAACTCCGTAATAACGAGGTCTATTACACCTTGTCATCGGGGTTCAAAGCCTGATCATTAAAATAAGGCCCGTGCCCCATTAACGGGCCCCTCAAAAAGAAAGAAAAATACCATGAGCGCATACGATTCACTCAAAGAAGCCTGTTTCGAGAGCAATTTGCTCTTACCGGAATTTAAACTCATCGACCTGACTTTCGGTAATGTCAGTGTCGCTGATACGGACAAAGGGGTTTTCGCCATTAAACCCAGCGGTGTTGATTACCGTCAGATGATGCCGACAGACATGGTCGTCCTGGATTTTGAAGGCAAAACTGTCGAAGGCAAATTGCGCCCGTCCTCCGATACTCCTACACACCTGCGCCTTTACCAGGCTTTTAAGGGAATCGGTGCGGTCGTCCATACCCATTCGCGCAACGCCACCGCCTTTGCCCAAGCAGGGAAACCCATCCCCTGTTTTGGCACCACCCACGCGGATTATTTTTATGGTGAGATCCCCGTCACCCGGGCACTGACCGCCGACGAGATCGCCCGCGGGTATGAGCTCGAAACCGGCAATGTCATTGTCGAACGTTTCAAAGATATCGACCACGGGGACATGTCCGCTGTCCTCGTCCGGCACCATGCCCCATTTGTCTGGGGACCCCACGGTAAAAAAGCTGTAGAAAATGCCTTCGCCCTGGAAATCTGCGCCGAGATGGCCATAAAAGCCCTCCAGCTCTCCCCTGACATTAAGAATATCCCCCCGGACCTCCTGAGTAAACATTTTAAACGTAAACACGGCCCCAGTGCTTACTACGGCCAAGGAGATCGTTAGGAAAATATATATTTATGTCACACCCATCCAGCACCAATGCACTAGGATTCGACCAATTCGGCGATCCCTCAGCAGTCATTACCCTCAGAGATATCCCCGTGCCCGTCGCTGGCCCGGATGAGATCACGATTGAAATGATCCTTTGTCCGATTAATCCCAGTGATATTAATTATATCGAAGGGAAATACGGGCTCAAACCTGTCCTCCCAGCGATCGCGGGGCTCGAAGGAGTCGGGCGCATCTGTGTGGCCGGAGAGAATGCGCGGAAACATTATCAACCCGGACAATTTGTCCGCCTCCATGCCGGGGTCGGTGGCTGGCGCCGTTTTTTAACCGTGCGCCCCGACCAGATCGAGATTTTCCCCGGGGGACTCTCGCCCGAGCAAGCCGCAGTCTTTTCAGTGAATCCCCTGACGGCATGGTGTCTTTTGACTTTTTTCCGTAAGCTCGACCCCGGCCAATGGGTCATCCAAAATGCCGCCACTTCCGCCGTCGGCAAATATGTCATTCAAATCGCCAAACACCTCGGCTTACACACGGTCAACCTCGTTCGTAATCTCGAAGTGGCCGATTCACTCAAAGCCCTCGGGGCAGATGTCGTCGTCGAGGATCAGGATGGCTCCGACGAGCAAATTACCGCACTCACCGGCAAAGCCACGATTAAACTCGGTCTGAATGCCGTCGGGGGTGACAGCGCCCTGCGTGTCTGCAGTGCCCTCGGGAATTCCGCAGCGATGGTCACATACGGGGCCATGTCGAAACAATCCCTGAAAGTGCCTAATGGTTTCCTGATTTTTAAAAATCTTGAACTCCGCGGTTTCTGGCTGACCCAATGGAAGAAACTCACCCCGCGCGACCAGCAAACCGCTGTAGAAGAAAAAATCGCAGGCCTCTTCAAATCAGGTGTCCTCGATACATTTATCGAATCCATTTACCCACCGGAAGAATATAAGAAAGCCCTCTCACAGGCCCAAACCTCCGGACGCAAAGGGAAAATCCTTTTCCGTTTCTCCGAGTAAGCCCCAAATGATCACCCTCATCCATGATCCCGCCTGTGCTTCCTATCAGAAAATAGGGCATCCCGAGGCCCCTTTCCGGGTCCGTGAATCCGCCGCCCATCTCCTGAAAACACATCCCGACTGGGACTGGGTAAAACCACAGGCTGCCGGGGACCGGAGCATTTTGCGCGCACACAGCCCGCAATTCCTCATGGATATCGACCACCCGCTAGATGACTTCGACGGCGACACACCCGCTTACCCAGAAATCACCGGCATCGCACGTAATGCCGTCGGGGCCGCCCTCGACGCGACACATCGCGCCCTTAAAGGCCAGAAAACATTTTCACTCATGCGCCCTCCCGGCCACCACGCCACCCGGACCCAGGCTATGGGTTTTTGTTATTTGAACTCCATCGCTATCGCCGCACTCGAAGCCGTCGAGATGGGCGTAGGACGCGTGGCGATCTATGACTTCGACGCTCACCACGGCAATGGCACCGAGGACATCGTCCTCAACCACCCCAATATCCGGTTCTGCTCCGTCCACCAGTATCCCGGATTCCCCGGCACAGGAACCACCTCCCGCGCAAATTGCTCCAATTGGCCTGTGCATCCGATGACTCCGAGGAAAGAACACCTCCACCAGCTCCGGCTCGCTTGGGAAAAGGTACTGGATTTTAACCCCGGCCTGATCCTGATCTCTGCCGGTTTCGACGCCTACTCGGGCGACCCGATCACCGAGATGACCCTCGAAATGGAAGACTTTGCCAAGCTCGGGATGTGGGCCAAAAACGCCGCCTGCCCTACCGCGACTATACTGGAAGGCGGTTACAGCCGCGACCTCCCTCTCATCATGGACGCCTTCCTGAGTGAATGGAGCTGACCCAAGCAGCGTGCGAAGTGCTACGTGCGGGGTTCTATGTTCTAAGTTCTGCTCAATACACAGTTTTAGAATTTACCGCAGCAAATTGCGTCCGGGATCGACGGGGCTTGTCCAAGACTACCCAGACTTTACGACAATCCAAATAGGCAAAAAAGCCGCGTTGACGGTAAATCGTTATGATGTCATACTACAGGCATGAAAACGAGCATTGAAGAACTCACCCGTGAAGCTCTCCAGCTTCCCCCTCGCCAGAGAGTCGCACTTGCTGGTTTTCTGCTGGAAATCGATCAGTCGAGCGGTGATCTGGGAGTCGATGATGCCTGGGAGCACGAGATCGAAGCTCGAATCAAGGCTATCGATAACGGCTCTGTGACGGGAATTCCCTACAACGATGTCATGAGCGAAGCCGACAAGCGTCTTAATTGATGGATATCAACTTTGTCCCGCTGGCAAGGGATGAGTTTCTCGACGCGATTTCCTATTACGAAGATGCTCATACCGGACTGGGTTACCGCTTCAAAGATGAAGTCACCCGTTATGTCCTGTGGCTGTCCGAACATCATAAATTATACAGGATGCGCTCCGGGGGCTATCGTCGCATTAATCTCCGCATTTTCCCCTACTATATTCCCTACGTATTACGAAATGATACTCTATGGGTCTTAGCGATTGCACATGGTTCGCGAAAACCAAACTACTGGATCACCGGAGATTCAAAGTCGTAGAGTTCAGCCTGCGTTTCGAGATGCGACAACCACCGTCTTAAAGACGGCGGATTGGTTTCTCTCCTGGCTGAAAGCAGGCTATAAGATCGAAGCACCGAGTTTCTGAAATATGTGTTACCGCGAGAAAGGCGGTGGTATAAGACCAAAAACGAGCCATTAATTAAAACAATTTGCGCCGTATTGTTGGACATTTCCTTGAATATCGAACTCTATGGCAAGCAGGGCCGCTTGCCCTACACAATCAGCCTACAGGATTCCTCCGTCAACTTCACACAGAGCACTGTTTTTCTTTGGCGGTTCACTTTTCCCGCTTGAGCAATTTGTATTTTTGACTGAGACCTCAAAATGTGTCACATTGAGCACATGAAGACAATCACCATCCGGGAGCTCCACATGAAAACGGGGGAGTATGTCCGCCAGGCTTTGGAGGAACCCCTCATAATTACCCAACGCGGTCAAGCCATCGCCGTCCTCAAACCCCTTCAATCCTTTGAATTGATTGGCGCAAAAATGCCCAAACGGAAGCTGAGCGATTTGCCCAAAGTCAAAATCGACTCAACGCCTCTGGTCTCTGATGAACGGGACGCCCGATGATTTATTTCGATACGAGCTACATAATAAAGTGTTACTTGGCTGAGCCCGGCTCACCCGATGTCTTGGAGCTTGCTCAAAACACGTCAGGTCTGGCATCCTGCATTTTAGGACGGATAGAATTCTTCTCCGGACTCCATCGCCATCTGCGGGAAAAAAGAATCACGACAGCCGAGCACAAAAAAGTCGTAAAACTTTTTGAATCAGACGAAAAAAACGGAGTTTGGACATGGTTCCCCATGACCAATACCCTTGCAAAAATGGCATGTAACCATTTTTCCCATCTTCCCAGTGATCAATTCCTCCGCTCTTTTGATGCTATCCATCTCACTTGTGCCAGCGAGCAAGGTTTCCCCGAGATTTACTCCAATGACAAACACCTACTCACCGCCGCTCCACTTTTTAATCTCGCGGGGAAAAATGTGATCCCTTGAAAAGAATCTTTTCCCCCAATACCACGTGGCAAATTGCGCGGCGATTCCAGAAAAGCTTGAGGCGGCTTTTTCGACGGACGTGCAGAAGTACGTCCCTCCAGCAAATTGCGCCGGGATGACCGGACTTGTCTGTGAATGTCAGATTGGGACCGCCTCGCATTCGACTGGTATTCACCAGCACATTGAGTGATTTTATCGTCTTCTCAGTCGCATTTTTCCACACGATAGAAGATGATACTCTGACCATTTGAGCCGTGATCGATTGACGACGCGATCCAGAATGGATAGTCGCAAAAATACGGAAATAACCATGGAGTGAACGATCTCCCACACTTTACTCATGGCCTCCGGGGCTTGAGCAAATCGCTCCTCCGAAGTTCCTGCCCATCATTGATATTGGCGGAATGAGGCATTGATCTTTTACTTGTGGGCAAAAGGGTCCTTGCGGCATTCGGGACTCATATTGGCCAGAGCCCAGTTGATGCCCTGCTAGATATTGCGCCACTCTTCTCCACTCCCGATAGACTGTTATCTTTTGATCTCTTCCTTTTCCTTCAATGTATCCATGGGATTCCACCTTCTTGTTTTACCTTTGTTACTTGTATCGCTGCATAGCCTGATCCACCTCTTGTCCGACGATGCGAACGTGAGGTCGTATCGCAGACAATGGATGCGGGAGGGCGGTGAGGCATAGGGGGCCTTAGGCTTCTTTGTGGACATAGGTCGAGGCATCTCTACTTAGTCTTTAGTGCATCTTTCAGTTTTTCCTTGCAGCGATTTAGACCTAGTGAATGGAACTAACCAGAAATTTTCTTGTTTGGGGTCGGGTGGATTTGATCTCCGTACCAAGCCTGAACCCACGTGAGCCAATCTTCCTCCGTCGTCACAGGTTTGTTTTGACTGGCAATTATCCAATGATCTTCGCGAGACACCCATTCCCCTTTTTCATTCTTGGTATGGAAGATCAGATTCCCATCTTTGCCTTGATATTCGCCCGGGACTGCAAATCGCAGGTCAACCGACCAACGAATCTTGTCCGATACATTGGGCACTGACCGATGCATCATAAATGAATTAAACATCAAAACGTCTCCGGGCTCCATTACGAAGGTGATCACGTCCTCTTCAGAATTTTTCAATTCCTCAGTTTCTAAAAATCCACCTTCGTTCTTACCTTGAAAATGAGGAATAAAATCCCATTTATGTGATCCCCGAATCACTTGCATGGCCCCCATGTCTTCGGTCACTGAAACCAAAGGCAACCAGCACGTGATGAGGTTACATTGTTGAGCGGCGGCACCGTAATACCCTAAATCCTGATGCCAAGGTACGGTCATCACTTTGTTATGAGGTAAGTTAGGCCGCGCGTTGTAAGCAGGTACACCACAAATCTCATCGCCCATCACATCTCGTAAGGCCTTGACCAAACTTGGGTCGTTATTTAACTGATACAACCCTTTACGCGAAATCACCGCACGAAAACTGCGGCCAAACTCAATGGCTTTCATGTTGAGAATCGTTAATCGCTTTTCATACGGAAGATCTTTGCGGTCATCAGTGATCACTCCTTCAACCATGTACTTTTGAATGATCTCATCAACGATCTCTTCCATCATGTGATTCATGGCCGCAATGCAAGCCGGTTCAATGAGACCTTTTAAATGGATAAATCCATCTTTTTCCCATTGGTTCATTTGTTCAGCAGATAAGATGTGTAAGGGTTGCGTCATCATAGGTTGACCTTTTGGTTAATAGGGATTCTCTATGGTTTATCGTATAGTGGGTTAGTTATTTTGAAAGTAAGTGGCCTTAACGTTTGTCACTGTCCCTGACGGAATGAGGCATTGATCTTTTTCTCGTGGGCAAAAGGGTCCTTGCGGCATTCGGGACGCATATTGGCCAGAGCCCAGTTGATGGCCTGCTGGATATTGCGCCACTCTTCAAGGCTGCCGATAGACTGCTTCCTTTTTAGTTCTTCTTTTTCCTTCAATGTATCCATGAGATTACTCATCCATTTTTAATGCCAGTTTTAATACCTTGATACGGTCGAGTTTCTGATCACGGGGGTCGAGTGCCATCTGGCATGCCAGCATATCCCCATCTGAGAGACTCCGGTAGGAAATTCCTGTATTAGTCCTTTTTTCAGAAGAACGAATAAAACACTCTTCATAACAACCTTCTAGCCCCTTGACCTCGCGGAAAATATCTAAGCTCCCGGCATCAGTTGTCACACAAAACATCACTTGTCGATCTAGCCACTCCGGAGATTCCGGGATTGGCCTGAATGTTTCGGCCGACTCACCCCATTTAGCTCCAAGCCCGGCTAAAACGTTATTCAAACGCTCCTTATTTTCGGCTGTGTTCCTAAACCAAATATCGACATCATAAGTCAGGATCGGCTCATGGTTGAGCAGGAAATTAACCCCTCCAATCAGGATATAGTCGACCTTCCCCTCAGTAAGGCTTTTGAATATGTGGTCAATATCCATCATCAGACGACTTTAGCAAGATTCCTTCAAATCATCAACCAATGTTATATTTGTCCTGATTACTGATAGGTTACTTGGAATGTGAAAAAAATCTTCGAAAATCCCTGTCTTACACCGGTGCAAGTGGCTCGGCGGCCACGGGGGTCGGGGCCTCGGGCAGGAGGTCGAGTTCGCGGAGGAGTTTCAGATCTTCGTCGGCATCGGGATTTGGTGTGGTGAGTAATTTGTCCCCGTAAAAAATCGAATTCGCTCCCGAATAAAACGCCATGGCCTGGGCTTCCTTCGACAGGCTCGTGCGTCCCGCGGACAAGCGCACCTTTGCGTGTGGGAAAAAAATGCGGGTGGTCGCGATCAGCCGGATGAGTTCAAAGGAGTTGACCGGTTGTTGCTTTTCCAGCGGGGTACCCTCGACGGCGACTAGCGCATTGATCGGGATACTCTCAGGCTGGGGCTCAAAAGTGGTCAGCACCTGGAGCATTTGCAGGCGGTGATCCTCGGATTCACCGAGGCCGATAATACCCCCGCAACACACGGAAATACCGGCTTCTTGGACATGTTTAATCGTATTGAGCCGATCTTGGAAAGTGTGGCTCGTGACGATCTTATCATAATATTCAGGGCTGGTATCGATATTGTGGTTATAGGCATCGAGTCCGGCGGCTTTTAACCGGCGGGCTCCACCCGCAGTCAGGGACCCCAGCGTCACACAGGCTTCGAGCCCCATTCCTGTCACCCCTTGCACCATCTCCAAAATCTCGTCAAAACGGGGATCATCCTCACGGATTCCCTTCCAGGCCGCACCCATACAAAAACGGGTGGACCCATTTTGTTTTGCGAGGGTGGCTTTTTCGAGGACTTCTTCGACCGGCAAGAGTCTCTCGGCTTTCAGGCCCGTGTTATTTTTGGCACTCTGGGCGCAATACCCGCAATCTTCGGAGCATCCCCCGGTTTTAATCGAAAGTAATGTGCAAAGCTGGACCTCGGTCGCATGCCAGTTTTCCTTATAAACTTTCCTCGCTTTTTCGATCAGCTCAAAAAGGGGCAGATGATAAACAGAACGGATCTCGGGGAGGGTGACAGTACGTTTCATAGATTGTTAACATACTAACACGATCTGGTTAACAATCGTCAAGGCAACTTATTATCCTTAGCCTATAAAAGAGAGAAAATAAATCTTTGAACGTTGTTTTACTCAAAATCAGATTACTTTTCACCTCACGGCTAGAATAATTATCTGGAAATGAGGATGAGGCCGAATTAACCTGACGGGCATGGAAACTAGCTGCTTACCTGTCGGGATTCATCAGGGAAAAACAATCGGACTGCTACCGTCTATGGTAAACCGCCATGGCCTGATTGCTGGGGCGACAGGGACGGGTTCTGGCGGAGGAATTCAGCCGGATTGGGGTTCCTGTTTTCCTTGCTGATGTGAAAGGTGATTTATCCAGGTGAGCTACGGCCGGGGAACTCTCCCCAAAAATGGCCCAACGCCTCGAGTCTCTGAAGCTCGATGCTGCTGGACAGATCGGGGAAGCCAGTCCCACCATCTTCTGGGATGTGGACGGGAATTAAAGGGCATCCGGTTCGTGTCACGATCTCCGAAATGGGTCCTCTCTTACTGGCGCGGATACTCGACCTAAATGAAACACAATCGGGGCTACTGCAAATTATTTTCCGGGCGACTGATGACCAAGGTCTCCTGCTCCTCGACATCAAAGACCTGCGTGTGATGCTCCAATACGCTGCTGAGAATGCCTAAACTCAATAGGCAATTCCAGCAGCTCGACCAAGCGGCCGCTGCATTGACCCAATACCAGAATTACCTCGCCCAGATCGACGTCGGTAACCGTGAACCAGCAAAGAATGAACTCCGTAACTTTATGTATACAAATGCCCGCGCCCGGTTAGTTCCTCAAAGCTGGATTACCTCCAAAATGAAAGAGAATAAAAACGATACGACTGAAACGGATAAACTCCTCGCGTCCCTCACTGTCGCCAATCTTTCTGAAACAATCGATAAAATCCAGGTAATCGCCAATAATGACTCCAGCCAAACCCGGAATGAATACTACGGGCTCCTCAATGATTCACGCCACTTACAAGCCATCGAAATGATTAATAAAACGCGCGGTCCTGTGGAAGCCTATAACCGCATGGGACAACCCGGCGGCCAGCACCAATGGCGAAACGCCATCAGTACATTGGCCCTAAATATGCAAACGCAGTATGCCGCCAAAATCCTCAGCATAAAAATCGAAGTGACCAATGACGGTTCCCCTGAGAGCACACTGAACAATTTGCTCGCGCAATTTGCCAAAGAGAAAAACTGGCCCGGTATGGCCAAGGTGCTCGAGCTCATCCGTAACGGACAATTCTACGGCACGACCAGCTCGGATGTGGTCAATGGGGAACTCTCCGCCGCAAGGAATTTCCTCGTCGCCGATCAAATGGAGAAAATGGGCCAAAAAGAAGAGGCCATCAAGTATTACATCGAAACCTTAAAATTTACTAGCGACCGTCTCCCCCTCAAAGAGGCCGCCGACCGGCTCACCAAGCTGAAGTCCACACCCTGACCGTCCTGTTTTTCGATAAACCCATTTTTTTTAAAATCTACCAACTGAAGACTTGTCTCATCCCCTCTCGCACCACTTGAACAGGGTTCTCTGGACCTTTCCATGATCCTAAAAAAGGAAAATGAAAATTCCGAACTATTTGCAAGTGCTGCACTACAATGAATAAGCCACCGCTCCCTAATGAACCTTTTGAGTGGCAAGCTACTCTCCTGTAAGTGATTGAAGCCCCGCGGGAAGTTCTGATTTTGACTCGGTGTCCTGTAGGTTAAAAGAATGCTGACAACAAGGAAAAATCGGTTGGATCCCTCAATGATCCCAGAGGAGCAAATTGCTGAACTGGCCAAATTATTCGCCAAACAAGGGCATGTTGCATTGATCGATTCGCAGGGGAATCAGATTCATCTGCCTGAAGCGCTCTTCGAGCATTTTGCTCGGATCGTGCGGCTGATGTCGGAAAAAAAAGCCATTGTGATGGTGCCGGAGGAAGAAGCTTTCACGACACAGGCTGCCGCAAATTATTTAGGCGTATCCCGACAACATCTAGTTGATCTCATTGAAAAGGCTGAGATTCCCCATCACCGAGTGGGCACCCATCGCAGGGTCACTTTTGCCGATCTTCTCGCCTTCGAAAAACGGAGAGATCAGACCCGGCGCAAAACTCTGGACGAACTTGCCGAGGAGGTGGAAAAGGCCGGCCTCTACCATACCGACCACACAGGAGACCAGTGAGAGCTGACTACCGTGTCCTCATTGACTCTTGTGTATTCGTAAACTTCGGGGTTTGTGATCTTTTATTGCGGCTGGGAGAAAAGCCTCGAATGCTTCTACCCTGTTGGTCTGTAAACATTATGGATGAAGTCCGGCGCACCCATGTGGAAAAACTCAAATGGCCCAAATCACTGGCGGATACTTTTTTAGGAAAAAGTGCGAATCGCCTTTCCTGAAGGCGAAGTCAAAGGATATCAAACTTTACAGTCAGTACTCACAAATGATCCCAAAGACAGGCATGTGCTCGCCGCCGCGATCAAGGGACAGTGCCCCCCCTGATCCTTACGTTTAATGTGAAATATTTTTCCAAGGAATCCACGTCCCCTTGGTTAATTGATGTCTGTCACCCCCAAGACTACCTTCTGATTTTATATGAAATGGACCCCAAACACATAATGGGATGTCTAGGGGGGATTACTGGAAGGAAAAAGACTGAAATCGAGGACATTCTCCTTCATCGAGGAAAATCTTTACCTCTCTTCTCATCAAAAGTCCTCGATGATTTGGGTGCAGATTGATGACATCTTAAACTCTCGCATTGAACACGGTCACGAGAACTTCATTTTAAATTCAAAGTGTCTTGAGGACTTCCAGCACATCCTGCGCCTGTTTTTTCGTGGAGGCTTTGCGGTCGAGCCAGATGATTTTGCCGTCTTGGATGAGGAAGGCTTGGCGGGCGGGGATCCCTAATAATGTGGGTACGCCAAAGGCATCGATGACCTTTCCTTCCTTGTCTGCTAGGAGGGTAAAGGGAAGCTTATATTTTTCTTGAAAACCCTTTTGAGCCTCCACTGTGTCCGCACTGACTCCGATGACGGCGACCCCTTTTTGACTTAGAATCTCAAATCCGTCCCTCAAACTACAAGCTTGAGCCGTGCAGCCTGGAGTGTCGGCTTTTGGATAAAAATAAACTAGGGTCAAGCCTTTTGCATATACCTCGCCGAGATCCACTGTATTACCATCCTGATCGAGTGAATCCAGAATAGGAGCTGGGTCCCCGACCTTGAGTTCCGTCCCGTGCAAATGTCCCCCCAGAAAAAAGCTCAATAATCCCATTGCGATAAATCCTTTTTGAAATATTGTATTCATCAGTAAGAATAACTAGTGTCATTTTAACCTGATTTTCATTTTTTCGCCATCCAAAAGAAAGGTTCTTTCCTTTATGAATGACATGGTGCTCCTCACTCAATTCAATTCGCTCGACGATGCATTCATGGCCCGGGCCATGCTTGATTCCGCAGGGATAGAGGCTTTTATTCCCGATGAATACACCCTGCAAAATAGCTGGGTCTGGATTACAGCTTACCAAGGGGTGCGCCTGATGGTCCCTGAGGATTGCCTCGACGAATCACGGGAAATTCTGAAAATCTCCAAAGAAAACGATTCCCCTTACCTCAGAGGTTTCACCTGTCCTACATGTGACAGTGATCATGTCATTAATGCCACACTCAAGAGGAAAGCCCTCGCCGCGATTATCGCCATCCTCAATATTCCCTTGCCATTCAGCCGCAAAAAATACGAATGTACTGCTTGCGGGCACAAATGGAAATGATGACACGGGTAACAACTTTCCGAGAGGGTTTCACCAGCTCATCAGCGATATCGACATTTGTTTTCCTATGAGTACCCATACCACATGACACCCTCTGATTCAGTAAAAAAGCCGTCATCAAACGATGACGGCTCTATGGAAAACCAGATTAGTTAGAAGGCGCGACTATTCGGCAGGGGTCCCTGTTGCTTTTAAGGAGGCCAAACGTGATTCACGCTCCTTCAGCTCGTAGTGGAATTGATCCGCGTGTGGAGCCGGGCCAGTGACTTTCGTACGACCCCAGAAGTCTGTGAAACTCTCACCGGCTTTACGGTTCGCCTTAAAATCTTCCAAATAAGTACGCACGGTAGCGGCAATGTCTTTACGTTCGAGGGATTTTTTCTCAAGGCCCGCCAAACGGTCACCGCGGGATGAACCGCCGACATAAAAGGCATATTTATTTGGAGCCCTACCGACAAATGCAAAGTCTGCATTGTAAGGGCGGGCACAACCATTCGGGCAACCGGTCATCCGGACGAGGATGGGCTCTTTCTCGATGCCCAAATCCTTCAGGACCGCATCGATCTCGTCCATGACACTACTAAAGACACGTTCACTCTCCGCGAGGGATAAGCCGCATGTCGGGAGGGCCACACAGGCATGGCCGACCTTGCGGGCTTCGGTAAAGCCTTCCACCGGAGGAACCCCGTTTTCCGAGAGGATCTTTTCGACTGCGGGTTTTTGCTCAGCGGTAATATCGTGGAAAATGATATTACAATTCGGTGTTAACATGACTGGGCAACCAATCTCCTTGGCGATTTTAATGAAAGCCGCCTTGTAATCAATCCCGTCGCCATCCTTGATCCGGCCTTGGGCGACATGTACCCCGACAAAGAGATTCCCATCGCCTTGTTCATTCCATCCGAGTGCATCGGAAACCGTCGTGAATGTCATAGGTTTAAAAGGTGATGTCGGTGATTTCATACGTGCTTTGACGCCATCCCGGACAAAGTCGATTCCTTTGTGTAATACGAGATATTTAAAGCGGGATTGTTTACGGTCTTCACGATTACCGTGGTCACGCTGGAAAGTCACAATAGCTTCGCAAGCTTCGAGGGCGTGTTCTTTAGCCACATAAAAGAGGGGTTGAGCGAGGCAAGGCTGGGTCGCGGTATTCCCGTGCGCCATCCCAAATCCACCACCGACGACGATATGATAACCGAGCAATTTGCCAGCCTCGACATGGGCGATAAAACCGATATCCTGCGAGTAAATATCCACATCGTTACGGGGAGGAATCACGATGCCTATTTTGAATTTACGGGGGAGATAATGTTTCCCGTAGATGGGCTCCACTTCTTCCGGTGTTTTCCCCGACAAATCAACTTTTTGTCCATCGAGCCATATCTCGGCATAAGCCCCAGCGCGCGGGAGGAAATAAGCAGTGATCTCATTAGCAAATCTCAAACATTCGGCATGGGCATCGTCCTTGATCGGGGAGGAAGGCCCCATCGTATTACGGACCACATCACCACAAGCTCCTAATGTCGTCACCCCAGATTCATGGATTCTTTGGACGCATTCCTTAAATCCGCCTTTGAGTATCCCGTGGAATTGAATGCCTTGGCGTGTCGTGATACGCATGGTCCGATTGCCCAAGTCATCGGCTAATTGATCGTGAACGACGTACTGGGCCGCTGTCATCGATCCACCCGGGGTTTTTGTCCGGAGCATGAAACTCCACGCCTTGTCTTTTCCCTCAGCTTTGAGCTTTGAGCGGAGATCGCGGTCATCTTGTTGATAGGAGCCATGGAATTTGAGGAGCAGGTTTTCTTCCTCACTAAAATGGGTTTTTGAAGCGTCAGCCAGTGTTTCGGCCAATGTTCCGCGTAAATAATTACTCTTATCCTTGAGTTCTTCTACCGGGTTATTCGACATAACGTATTTTCCTAATGATGATTGTTCCCCTACAAAGTGAACGACTTCCGAAAGAAAATCAATTGAGATCATCACATTAACATTAATATTCCCACTAAATAGATGGGATTCCTTTCCAAACATTTGGACAGATGATGATTTTTTACAAAAAAAGCCTAAAAATCTCTTGGCTTTTGAGAGTGTTAACTTAAATATTGTATTTCTATGGCTGGGCCTATTGATTCAGAAAGTGAGAGCAGCATAACCATTTATCTTCGTGAAATCGGGAAAGTCCCCCTTTTAACCGTTCAGGACGAGATTGATCTGGCTGCAATCATCAAAAAAGGGGTGGAAGCAGAAGTAAAAATCAAGGAATTCACTAAAAAGGTCAAGGGAATCCCTGCAAAAGTGACCGTTACCAAGACTAAAGCGGTCAAAAAAACTATTCCTGATAAGGATAAAGCCAAAAAAGCAGCTCTTCAAAAGCTTGCCGAAGAAGGCGCTCAAGCCCGTGAACGCATGATCAAGAGCAATTTGCGTTTGGTTGTTAAAATCGCCCATGATTATTCAAATTTCGGACTCCCCTTAATTGACCTCATTTCCGAAGGAAATATCGGTCTGATGAAGGCTGTGGAACGTTTCGACCCGAATAAAGGGGGAAAACTGAGCACTTATTCCTCTTGGTGGATCAAACAATCCATCAAACGCGCTCTGGCCAACCAAAGTAAAACAATCCGACTCCCTGTCCATTTGGTGGATAAGATCAGTAAGATGCGCCGGGTCGCGGCACGGATGAGTGAGGAATTTGGACGGGAACCCACCGATGAAGAGCTCGCCGATGAAATGAGTATGAGTGTGACAAAAATCGCACGGCTACGCACAGCGGCAATCCGCCCGGCGTCATTAGATGCCCCGATCAGTAATGACGAAGACTCGGCGAATTTTGGTGACATTATCAAGGATGAATCCGCACTCAATCCCTACGAGATGCTCCGCAGTAAAAAACTCAAAGATGACTTGGATGAATTATTAGCCATCCTAGACGCACGCGAACGCGAGATTATCAATTTCCGTTTCGGCTTGGACGGGGCGAATGAACGCACCTTAGAAGAAGTCGGGGTAAAATTCAAAATCACCCGTGAGCGTGTACGCCAAATCCAGAATATCGCCCTGAATAAAATGCTTAAGGCCATGGGTAAAAAAGACCGCCAATTCATTTCAATTGATTAACCTACCACCCCGATAAGCCGGAAATTATTATGCCAGACGAAATTACGATCAAAACCATTTCAAATACCATACGTGACATTGTTGATTTCCCTAAACCAGGCATCCTCTTTAAAGATATCACTCCCGTCCTGCTGAACCCAGACACATTCAAACTCGCTGTCGATGCCTTAGCTGAGCCCTGCCTAGCCGAACGCCCCGATATCATCCTCGGGATCGATGCCCGTGGATTTATTTTTGGTGCGGCTATCGCCTACCATCTCGGCATCGGTTTTGTGCCCATTCGCAAAAAAGGCAAGCTCCCCTATAAAACCATTGAGCAATCTTACGAACTTGAATACGGCGAAAATATTGTCGCGATCCATGAGGATGCCATCAAGCCGGGAAACAAAGTTTTTATCGTCGATGACCTTCTCGCTACTGGCGGCACCGCGCATGCTGCGGCCATCCTTGTGGAGAAGCTCGGTGGGAAAATCACTTGTATCTCATTTTTAGTCGAGCTT
>Ga0163144_10004350_pt1 | contig 31946 bp, 21 predicted proteins | sample OliLak19BULKMAT1_FD_123175 | JGI IMG/M metagenome (GOLD analysis project Ga0163144, IMG submission 123175) | Freshwater microbial mat bacterial communities from Lake Vanda, McMurdo Dry Valleys, Antarctica - Oligotrophic Lake LV.19.BULKMAT1 | ecosystem: Environmental > Aquatic > Freshwater >... | reverse complement strand
GTCAGCCAAACGCATCTCATGCTCCGGCGGCTCGCGCCGTCTGAAGATCGAAAGTTCCACTACCGGGCCCCCGCGGCTTGAAACCCTAGGAAACCCGACGAATCTTTTCCGGATAGACTCTTAGTCGTGCTTCGTTCCCGACCCCCGTTACCCGCATCCCGGTTGCCCGTCGCTACCCCAGCGGCCAGTGCTTGCCCAGAGATGCCTTTTGCAGTGTGGCCAGCTCGCGGATGCCGCCGCGGGCGAGCTTGACCAGGGCATCCAGCTCCTTTTCGCTGAACGTGGCTTCCTCGCCGGTGCCCTGCACTTCGACAAACCGACCTTCGCCGGTCATGACGACGTTCATGTCGACGCTGGCGGCCGAGTCCTCGACGTAGTCGAGGTCGAGCGCCGCGCGGCCGTCGACCATGCCCACGCTGATGGCCGCGACACTATCTCGCAGGGGCCGTCGCTTGGGATCGGGCAGGTCGAGCGTGGCGATCGCGTCGGCCAGGGCGATGAACGCGCCAGTGATGCTGGCGGTGCGGGTGCCGCCATCGGCTTCGAGCACGTCGCAATCGACCGCGATGGTCCGCTCGCCCAAGGCGGCCAAATCGATGACGGCCCGCAAGCTGCGGCCAATGAGTCGCTGGATTTCGCTGCTGCGGCCGTCCAGCCGGCCGTCGCGGTCGCGCTTCTTGCGTGGGCTGGTGCTGCCGGGCAACATGCTGTATTCGGCCGTAACCCAGCCAGTGCCCTGACCCTTCATCCACGGCGGCACCGAGAGGTCGACGCTGGCGGTGCAGAGGACCGTGGTCTTGCCGGCCTGAATCAGCACGCTGCCTGGTGCCGCGCGCGTGTAGCGGCGTTTGATTTTGAGGGGGCGGAGCTCGTCTTGTTTGCGGCCGTCGTGACGCATCGGAAGAGGGGCCTGGGGTCTGGGGGCAGGATTCAGGGAAGCGGGGTGACGCGGAAATTGAGGTGGAGTGAAACCCAGGGAAGGCGGTCGATGCGGAGGGGGATGGGGAGCTGTGGGCCGCCATCCCTGGGCTTGGGTTTCGATCGAAGCACGGACGGCGTTGACTTTGACTTCCCTGACCCCAGAATCCTGCCCCCTGTTCTTACCCCTGCGCACCGAGGAGCCAGGCTAGGATGCCCTTTTGCGCGTGCAGTCGGTTAGTTGCCTGTTGCACGACGATGCTCTTGGGGCCGTCGATCACTTCGTCGGTGACTTCTTCGCCGCGATGGGCGGGCAGGCAGTGCATGAACAACGCTTCCTTGGGGGCGCTGGCCATGAGCTTGCGGTTGACTTGGAAGGCGGCGAAGTCGCGGCGACGGGCCTCGGCCTCGGCCTCTTGGCCCATGCTCGCCCACACGTCGGTATACACGGCGGCCGCGTCGCGAACGGCCTCGCAGGGATCGTCCGTGACGAGCAGGTCGAGCGCCGGCGTCTCGCGCTTGAGCAGCTTGAGGAACTTGTCGTCGAACTGGTAGTTCTTGGGCGCGGCCATCGCGAACCGCATGCCGGTCTTGCCGCAGCCGATGGCCAGGCTACGGGCCACATTGTTGCCGTCGCCGACGTAGGCCAGCGTTTGCCCTTCCAACGGGCCAGCCAATTCGCTCAGCGTGTACAAGTCGGCCAGCGCCTGACAGGGGTGCTCGTGATCGGTGAGACCGTTGATAACCGAGCAGTTGCAGAAGCCCGAGAGCTCGACGATTCGCTCGTGCGACTTGGTGCGGACGACGATCACATCGACGTACTCGCTGAGCACGCGGCCGAAATCGGCGATGCTTTCGCGCGAGCCCCAGCCCACGTCATCGCCCAGAAACAGGCTGTTGCCCCCGAGATTGATCATGCCGGCCTCGAAGCTGACGCGCGTGCGCAGCGAGGGCTTCTCGAAGAGCAGGGCCATGACGCGGCCAGGCAAGAGCGGCTCGCGCAGCCCCGACTCGTACTTGCTCTTCAGATCCTCGGTGATGGCGAAGATCCTTTCGATCTCGCCGCCCGTCAGATCGGCCAGGCTAATTAGGTGTCGCATGTAAACACGGTAGGCAGTAGGCAGTGGGTTAGCCGCCGCGCTTGCGCGGCGCTGGGCCGTTGCGCGTGAGCAAGCGGCGTCCGATTCGGAAAAGTCAAATTGTCCTTCACGCCGCTTGCTCCTTGATCACTTCGGCCAGGATGTCGCAGCCCTCGGCCGCTTGTCGCTCGCTGAGGTTCATGGCCGGCAGCAGTCGCAGCACGGTGTTGTGGGTGCAATTCACGAGCAGCTTGCGTTCGAGGCAGGACTTGACGATGGGCCCGCCTTCGATCGATAGCTCGACGCCGATCATTAGCCCTAGGATGCGCACGTCGCGAACGATGTCGCATTCGTCCTTCAGCGCACCGAGTTTCTCGGCGAATACGGCGCTGACTTTTTGAGCGTTTTCGAGCAGGTGTTCCTGGTCGATCATCTCGAGCGCGGCGATGCCGGCTCGGGCGGCGATCGGATTTCCGCCGAACGTGGCCGCGTGCATGCCGGGCCGCAGGCTGGGTGCGATCTCGGGCTTGCACAACAGGGCCCCGCCGGCGATTCCACCGCACAAGCTTTTGGCCAACGTCATCACGTCGGGCGTCACATTGAAATGCTGATAGGCGAACCACTTGCCGGTACGGCCACAGCCGGTCTGTACTTCGTCGAAGATCAGCAGCAGTTCGTGCTCGTCGGCCAGCTTGCGGAGACCGCGGAGGAACTCGACCGAGGGGATATTGATGCCCCCTTCGCCCTGCACGGGCTCGACCATGATGGCCGCGGTTTCGCCGTCGATGAGCTTGGTCACGGCGTCCAAATCGTTGAACGGCGAATAAACGAAACCGGCCATGAGCGGGCCTAGCCCTTCGTGGTACTTGGGCTGCGCCGTGGCCGTGGTCGCTCCCAGCGTGCGGCCGTGAAAGCCGCCCTCGAAGGTGATGATTTTGTAGCGATGCTTGGGCGTGTGCAGCCGAGCGAGCTTGATGGCGGCCTCATTGGCCTCGGCGCCCGAGTTGCAAAAGAAAGCCTGCCCGCCGAAGCTGCGATCCGAGAGCGCCTTGGCCCATTGGCCCTGCGCTTCGGTATACCACGTGTTGGGCACGTGGATCAGCGTGGCGACTTGTTCCTGCACGGCCTTGACGACGGGCTCGGGACAGTGGCCAAGCAGGTTGCAGCCCCAACCGGGAAACAGATCGAGGTAGCGAGTCCCTTCGGCGTCCCAAACGTACGAGCCCTCGCCCCGCACCAGGCAGAGCGGAAAGCGCGTGTAGTTGGGCACGACGTAGCGCTTGAACAGCTCGATGATTTCGGCCGAACTAGTTGTGGTGGCGGTGGCCATTAGGGGCACTCCTGGTGTGCAACGCCTCGCGCGCTTTTGACGCTCGCGCATCGCATGGTAATTAGTCGATCAAATCTCTTTCAGCAACAGGTTTTCCATAGCCCAGGCATTTATGCCTGGGAAATCAGTCGCAATTGATTTCGTTGTACACGCCCTTCAGGGCGGAATGACTCCGGCAGGGGCCCGGCCCGCTGAAGCGGGCGGACGACTACTTTATAGGGTTATCGAAAACCCAGGCATGAATGCCTGGGCTATGGAAAAGGGGCGATTCCGTCACAACCTCGATGCACAAATGACCACGCTGTATCCACTGTAAGATTTCGAGTAACCGGCCGGCTGACGCCGACAACTCGCCACGAGTGATTATCCTTCAAAAACAGCGTCAAACCATCCCTGACAACGCTGAGCCGTGCCGAGGTTCGCGCAAAATATTCAGCTTCGCGCCAAAACTCCGGCCGCGGACTAAAGTCGGCGATGGACCGCTCAGCGCGACTGTACAATCTCCGTTCCCACGCCGCGGCTCGTGTACACTTCCAGCAGCAGCGAGTGCCGCAAGCGGCCGTCGATGATGTGGATCTTACGAACCCCCTTGTCGAGCGTCTCCAGGCAGGCCTGCACCTTGGGGATCATGCCCGACTCGATCGCGCCGCTGGCAAGCATTGCGCGGGCCTCTTCCGCGGTAAGCGAATGAACGAGCGAATCGGGGTCGTTCTTGTCGCGGCGAACGCCGTTGACGTCGCTGAGATAGACCAGCTTCTCGGCGCCGGTTGCACTGGCGACGGCCGTGGCCGCGGTGTCGGCGTTGACGTTGAACTTCTCGCCCCGCTCGTCGATGCACATCGAGGGAATCACTGGCACGATGCCCGCGTAGCACAGATTATTGATCGTCGTGCTGTCGACGCGCGTGACGTTGCCGACATAGCCCAGGTCGACTGGCTGGCCGTCAGCCCCTGCCAGCTCGAGCCGTTCGCCGAAGAGCACATTGGTGGTGCGAAAGTTCAAGGGGGCCGCGCGGCCGCATAGCTCTTCGATCCGCGCGGCGATGTGTTCGTTGGTCTCGTACGCCAGCACGCGTTCGACGATGTCGCGCGTGGCGGCGTCGGTGTAGCGGCGGCCTTGGATGAAGCGCGGGAGCAGCCCGGCCTTTTCCATCTCGCGACTGATAGCGGCGCCGCCGCCGTGAACGACGACCGGGCGCATGCCAACGGTGGACATGAAGACGATGTCCAGCAACAGGTGCCGCAGCGCGCTGGCGTCTTCCATGACGCTGCCGCCGAGCTTAATGACCGTGACCTTGTCGCGGAACTTGCGGATCCACTCCAGGGCCTCGATGAGGACGTCGGCCTTTTCAATCGCGGATTTCAAGGGCCTGCTCCGTGGACTTGCCCCTTCCAACGGAAACTCGACCAGCGTGCTGCTCAACGGCAGGGTCTCCCGGGCAAGGGGAAAAAGCACAATTGTAGACCCACGAGGGGGAGTGTCAACGATGGTCCTCGGGTGACCTCTTAGCGCAAACAGCGCCCATTACGGACCTTGCCCCGATTGTGCTGCACGCTCGCATTGAACGAGAAACGTGTCCGCCCCCTGGAACGATTGGACATTTCGTGCCAAGATGGTTGCTGATGCGTGGCAGGGGGCAGGCGAACGGTCGAATCGGTCGCCGCACGTGTGTTGCGTCAATTGCGTGGGACTCGCTCCGCTCGTCCCACCCTACTTCGCACTGCCGACAACCCCAACACCTTGCGACGCGCCATGACCAAAAAACTTGCCGTCGTGCTGGCCGCCGGCAAGGGCACCCGCATGAAGTCGGAGCTGCCCAAGGTGCTCATTCCCGTCTGCGGACGGCCGATGGCCCAGTATGTCGTCGATACGCTTACGGCCGCTGGAATGGACCAGATCGTGCTCGTCGTGGGCTACCGATCGGACCTGGTGCGGGAGGCGTTTGCCGGCCAGGACAAGATCGCTTTTGTCGAGCAGCCGCAGCAACTGGGGACCGGTCACGCGGTGATGGTCTGTCGTGAAGTGCTGGCCGCCCACCAAGGGCCGGTCGTGGTCGTCACGGGCGATGCCCCGATGATGCAGCTCGAATCGATCCAAGCCCTGCTCGACGAGTTCGAGCGGAGCCGTCCCTCCTGTCTGCTGGGCACCTTACACAAGAGCAACCCGGCGGGACTGGGGCGGATCGTGCGCGACAAAGCGGGCGAATTCGAGGCCATTGTCGAGGAGCGCGACGCGACGAGCGAGCAACAACAAATCACCGAAGTCAACATGAGCTGCTACGTGTTCGACTGCCAGGACCTGCTGTTCGCCTTGGAGCGGATTCGCGCGAACAATTCGCAGGGCGAATACTACATCACCGATTGCCCCGCGGTCTTAAAGGCGGCCGGCAAGCGGATTGCCGCCCTGCCGGTGCTCAAGCCCATCGAGGCCCTGGGCGTCAATACGATGGCGGAGCTCGAGGAAGTCGAGCGCGTGCTGTGCGGCGATGGGGCTAAGGATCCGCACATGAATAACCTGTTCAATTTGCCACGGATTGAACACGAATGAAACACGGATAGGAAAATGCAATCGCGAAAGACAGGAAGTGCGAAATCGCGCAAATAAGGGCTGTTACCTCGTTTCTGTCTTTGTGATTCTCTTCATCCGTGTCGATCCGTGTTTGTTCCGTGGCTAATAAACTGCTCGAGTTATTTCGGAACGAGCCCTAAGAACCTTGCGACATAAGCCAAGACGTTATCACCCCAAGTCCCTGACCCCCGATCCCTGACCCCTGTTTCCATGAACGGTCTCAAGATATTCTCCGGTCGAGCCAACCCCCTGTTGACCCGCCGTATCTGCGAGTATTTGGGATTGCCCGTCGGGGCGATCTCGATGGGCAATTTCCCCGACGGAGAAATCTCCTGCAAGATCGACGAAGACGTCCGCGGCCGCGACGTGTTCCTCGTGCAACCCACCTGCCCGCCGGTGAACGAGAACCTGATGGAGCTCTTGATCATGATCGAGAGCTGCAAGCGGGCCAGCGCCGAGCGGGTTACGGCCGTCATGCCCTACTACGGCTACGCCCGGCAGGACCGCAAGGACGAAGGCCGCGTGCCGATCACGGCTAAGTTGGTGGCCAACATCATCACCCGCGCCGGCGCCGATCGCGTGTTGACGATGGACTTGCACGCCGCGCAGATTCAGGGCTTCTTCGACGTGCCGGTCGATCACTTGTATGCCGCGCCGGTGCTCAACGAGTACTTCATCAAGATGGGACTAAGCGAGGACGACCTGGTCGTGGTGAGCCCCGACGAGGGGAGCATCAAGCGAGCGCTGGGACACGCCAAACGACTGGGCGGCCGGCTGGCAATCGTCGACAAGCGGCGGAGCAGCGCCGATAAGACCAAGCAAGAGAACATCATCGGCGGTCCCGTCGAGGGCAAGGTGGCTTTGATGTTCGACGACATGATCAGCACGGCCGGCTCAATCTGCGGCGCGGCTAAGAAGCTCAAGGACGCCGGCGCTCGCACGATCTTCGTCGCCGCCACGCACGGAGTGCTGTGCGGGCCGGCGACGCAGAACCTGGCCCTGGCGCCCATCGAGGGCGTCGTCATCACCGATAGCATCCCGCTACGGCCCGAGCAGGCGATTCCGAAGATCACGGTGCTGACCGTCGCGCCGCTGTTGGGCGAAGCGATCAAGCGGATCCACCGCAACGAATCGGTCAGCCGGCTGTTTACGTAGGTGGGCGACGGTGTCTGGAACCTGCGGCTAGCAAGGGCCGACCACTTCATCGCCAGTTTGCAGCCGAAGGTTCCTGGCACCTTCACGACCCACGATTTCGGGATCGGCGCGGTCTGCCGATCGAGCCGTTCGTGAGGTTAGCGCCGTGTCGCGGTCGGGAGACCGCGACACAACATGATTAGCGCCGAATGCATTCCAGATGATGGGTGCCAAATACATACTAGCCCGACGCGCCAGCGAGGGACGAAATCCGTATTCCCTCGCTGGCGCGTCGGGCTGGTATGCGATTCACCTAGCTGAGTAGCGCCACCTTGCGCTCACGCGCTTCGGCCCAGCGGTTTTCGAGGGTGCCCCAGAGCCGCCACTGGGCAGGGTAGCAGCGAATCAGCCCCTCGATGGCGACGCCAAAACGGATCGCTGCCCGCGGCAGTGTGGCGTCATGGCGAGGTTCCAAATCGGCCAGCGAAAGCGGAGCGAACAGCCGCACATCGACTCCGCCGGCGTCGATGGGCCAGCGTCTCGCCACGGCCACGGGAATGACGGCCGCGCCGGTGCGCACGGCGATCGCCACGGCGGAACTGGAGATGGTCACGGAGCGGCCGAACAAACAGCTCGTCGCGGCGCCCGATTGCGGATAGAGATAATCGGCGTAGATCGCCACGCTTTCTCCGCCGCGCAGGCAGGCTAGCATTTGCCGCACCGCCGCCGATGAGATCGGCAGCAGCCGCACCCGATCGCTCACGCCCAGGAGCAACATCGACAAGCTGTCGCTGGGACTGTGCTGCAGATTCGCCACGCCGCTGATCGGCAAGCCAGCGAATTGCCGATGCTTGAACCCAAACGCCGGATGCGACTGATGGACCGAGAGGAATAGTACACCGCGTCCGGCACGTTGGGCTTCGCGCAAATAGTCAACGCCATGCACCTCGACCTCGTCTAGAGCCATCTGTGTTTCCGCGGGGTCTAGGTACGACAAGTTGTCGGACAGGCCCGCGAGAAGAAACTGGCAGTGCCGGCGCAACAGCTCTTCTCGGTCCGCGGCGGGCCAAACGTAGTCCAAAGTTTGGGTGCAATCGCGCACGTGCGCTGCATATCCACCAAGGTCCCGATCGAAGAGCGACGCACCCAGCTCCGCAAGCAATTGGCGGCGGTCGCAGGGCGGAATCTGGCGTGCGGTCTCAACCCACTCGGGATCGGCGAGCCAATCGACCAACAGGCAATTCAATCCGTTGGCCGGATCGGAGTTTGGCAAATCGTCGAGATCGCGCCGACAACGCGCGTGGAGATCGTCGTTCATATCATGATGGCGCAATGGCCCGCTAGGGGCGTGAGATGCTAGCCCACGGCGCGAGCCTTGGGAAAGCATTCGGCAACCGTTCAAAAAGCCCCCAAGGGGCGACAGATATTTGGAGTAGGTCGAATACGATCGTCGCGGCAAATTGGCGGTTCCATGTTTCGCCCCGCTGGGGCTAAAAACTACGCGGGGCGCAACATGATCCCACGGCTCGCGCCGTGGGCTAGTATGTTTCGCCCCTAGCGGGGCTCCGAACGATAACTCGTCCCTGCTTGCGAGGTCGCTCGACGGATCCGTTGTGGACTAGCTATACAATTCAATATCACGGCGCGCGGCAAGAACTCCGCCAAAGCGAAGCGTTTCCACCGTCGGACTGATTTTGAACTGGAAGCTACGCACGGACGTCGCTACGACAACCCAATTCTTGAGCTTTGACGAAGCACGAGAATTGCTCGATGCCATTCGCGTTATTTCCGGCTCAACACGTTTTTCGATAAACGCTTCGCACCTTGCCGTCGTCGCTGTCTTCATCACTGCACGACAGCACGACGGTGCCGACACCGAACAGATCGTCGGACCCCAGGATCGAAATCAGGATCGATCGCAGGGCCGCTTCGTCACTGTCCTTGATCTCCATGGCCAAATCGAAGATTGCGGCTGGCACGCGCAATTCGATGGTGCGTTTGTCGGTCGACGCGCCTTTCGGTGTTTTTTTAGATCGCTTCTTCTTGGCCATGAGAGTTCTCCAAGAAACGTGAGAAGTAGTTTGAACCGCCGACGATTATGGCGCTTTCGGCACGGGAAGTCCAACAACGCCCGCCGCCTCGGCACAGAGCGGCGACAACAAGTAACGAGTCCGCGGGTCTTTTGCCCAGTTCGTCGCTTGCTCGAAGCGACGGCGGGCCTCGTCGGGGTTGCCCGTCATCTGGTGGGCCATGGCGAGGAAGTACCAATCGTAGGCGTCGCCGTCGGATCGCAGGTCCATGCTCTTGGTCAAGGCCGCGATGGCTTCTTTCCAGTGTCCGGCCCGATATTCCGCGACCCCCCGCGTGTTCCACAACTCGGCGTCGCGCGGGTGACTATCCGTGGCCTTGCTGGCCAGTTCGACAGCACGTTCTGGTTCGCGCTTGGCGGAATCGGGATGATTGGCCAGCAGCCGGGCAAGACAACCAGTGAGCCGAGCGTTGTCCGGGCATTGCTCGAGACCGCGCACGTAAATTGCCTTCGCTTCATCGGGACGCTGTGCTTTCTCGTGAAAATCGCCGAAGTCTGACGTTGCGATCGCCAACTCTTCGCCGTACTCGACTTGCTTCGGATGTTCCGCGACCAACTGCTCCCAGATGCCAAGGCTCTTGCCCGTGTAGTCGATCGCGCCGGCGATGTCGCCGGTTATCAGGCTTGTCTGCCCTAGGTTGAGATAGAATCCGGCCAAATCGCGTTGAAACCCGGTCGACGGGTGCTGGGCCACAAGCTGCTCCCAGCGTGCGCTGCCTCGTTTCAACAGCGTGAGAGCCCGCTTGGGGTTGGACGGAAGAGCCGAGTTTCTGCGGTCGTAACGTGGACCACGGTATACGCCAGCCGCCAGACTTTGGAATTGCGCAAAGTCTTCCTGACCTTCGGCCAGCTCGTCGACCAGGTTCAAACCGATTTCCAGCGAATCCAAGGCCTGGTCCGCGTCGCCCAGCACCATGTGCATCTGCGAGAGTCGAACGTAGGCCGCGGCCACTTCGGCCTTGATGCGGGGATTGTCCGAGCGCTCGCTGCGGAACCGCTCGTAGTACTCGAGCGCTTCGTCCAACAGCTCCTTGCGCAGCGGCTGCAGACCTGGCTGATCCAAGAGCCTGCTCTCGCTGATGGTGATGAAGTACTTGTCGACTACCTGCTGCGCCTTACGGAAGTTCTCCTCTGACTCGGCCAGGGCCAGACTCTCGCGATTGAGCGCCGCGCTGGTTCGCAAGTAGGCAACGCCGGCCACGACCAGGGCAATCGACAAGGCGGCAATCGTGGCGGCGGACAAGGCAGTTGCCAACCGGTTCCGCTGGGCCCATCGCCACGCCCGTTCGACGCCCCCCACGGGCCGAGCGTGGATCGGCTTGCCATCGAGATACCGGTTCAGATCGTCGGCCAGCTCTTGACCGGTCTGGTAGCGCCACATCGGATCTTTTTGCAGGCATTTGAGCGCGATGGTTTCCAGGTCGCGCGGCACGCGGGCATTGAGCTTGCGCGGGCTGGGGGGTTCGTCGCGGAGGATCTGCACGACCAGCATTTGCGTATCGCCGCGGAACGGCCATTCGCCGGTCAGCAGCTCGAAGAGAATAACGCCTAGCGAGTAAATGTCGGAGCGGCGATCGGCGTCGTGACCTTCGCCGCGGGCCTGTTCGGGCGACATATAGGCCGGCGTGCCCAGCACCTGGCCTTCGGTCGTTAGTGTGACATCATCGCTGGTGCGCCGCGCCAGGCCGAAGTCGATCACGTGCGGCTCGCCCGCCAGGTCGACCATGATGTTGCTGGGCTTGAGATCGCGATGCACGACGCCCGCTTCGTGGGCGTGGTGCAGGGCCTGGGCGATTTTAGCGACAATCTGCGCCGCTTCGCGCACGCTGAGCCGCTTGCCGGTGAGCCATTCCTTGAGGTTGGCCCCCTGAATGAAATCGCTGACGATGTAGAGCGTGTCGTCGTCGCGGCCGACTTCGTGTACGGCGACGATGTGCGGATGCTTGAGCTGCGCGGCCGCGCGGGCGTCGCGCAGGAACTGTTCCGTTTGCCGCGAATCGAGACGCCCCTGACGCGGGATCTTGATCGCCACGATGCGGTCGAGCTTCGTGTCGCGGGCCTTCCACACGCTGCCGAAGCGGCCGATGCCGACCTCTTGCACCAGCTCGAAGTGGTCCAGCACCCGCGTGCCGGCCTGGTGTGTACGCGTGGTCCCTTCCGACACCAGACTGAAGCTGCTGCCGCAAACGGGGCAGACCAGGTCGGTCCAAACCTCGTCGCGGATCGTCTCAACCGGCACGTGACAGTGGGGGCAACGGACGAACATAAACTGCCGCCAGAAGTGCAGGCCACGTGCATCGCGGCCTTCCGCCGACGATTATCGGCTGCGGGCAGACGGATGTCCAGCACGGTTGCTCACACGCGCGAGGAGAAAACCGCTTACGATGCCTGAAAGGGTCGCGTACCTTCTTGGATAGTGGCCGCTTTCTTGACATGGTTCTCACACCTGCAGCTCGCTCTAATGAATGCCAAGATCAACGAACAGATCCATCTCCTGAAGCGTCCGCCTTGATTGACTAGCTTGACCGACGTTTTGAGAAGAAATAGCCTACGAGAAGCTTCGGCATTTCTGTGTGCCTGTACATCCGGCTCTTGTATTGGCGGTGCGGACGGCGATCCGTCTGTGCTGCGCGAGGAATGGAATGGCGACCCTCGACCAAGTTATTGAGCAAATCCGATTTGGACTGGATCAGCTTCGAGTAAGGAATGCTCATCATGCGTTCGAGGACCTTTGTCGCCACTACGCGCGAATGCGAATCTGTTCAAACATTCTGCCTGCTACGGGACCCGTTTCAGGTGGTGGTGATCAAGGACGGGATTTTGAGACATTTCGATCGTATCTGGCATCGTCGCCCATTGGCAGAGCAGGATTTGTTGGAAAAGTGGCGGTAGACCCGGTCGCGTTCGCATGCACAACTCAGCAGAACGCGCTTTCTGCCAAGATAAAGGAGGATATCCGCACGATCTTGGGGTCCGGGACAAGGGTCACGCAGATCCACTACTTCTGCGTCGCCTCTGTGGCAACAAGCGAGCGTCATGCCTTGCAAGAATGGTCGCGACAATCCTACTCAGTCGAGCTTGAAATTCACGATGGTCGTGCGCTAGCCGAGAACTTGGCTCAAACAGACGTGTTCTGGATTGCGATGCAATACCTAGGCGTTCCCAGCGAAATCTATCCCCGGCCCCCGGTTGGCTCTGCTGACTCTTATGAGCAGGCAAGGGCCGAATGGCAAGTCGCTGAAATCGATACGCGCAGCTATGCTCAGTTTCATTCAATCAAGAGACTTCTGCGCCACGTAACTTGGGAAGACGCCCTGAAGCCGGATCTCCCGTTTTGGATTGGACTTATAAAGCGATTTCTTGATTCTGACGGTGTTTTCGCTCTGGCGCGCAAAGCGACGTACGAAGCGGCGGTCGCCACTCTTCGAGGCTTGGGGTCCCTGGTCGGCCAGGAGAATGAACTGCGAGGTTACTTTAGAGAAATACCGGCAACCTACGAGATTGACGAGCTTGAGGACTATACGCTTTTGCTCAGCTACTGCACGACCGCTACTGTTATTGGCCACGCGCATTTTTCCCCCAATGAGTTGCAGCTGTGGCGACATTCGATCACAGATCGTCTCGATGAGGCGATCGACACTCGCGACTTTCCATCTACGCGCGCGACCCTGCTACAGCTTCGTGGCGCCGCAGCACAACACGTCGTAGAGTCCGGTGAAATCACCTTTCAAGTGGATGCCGCGATCGAATGGTGGGCACAGATTCCTGAACTGTTGCCAGAAGCGCCGCTATTTCCACTTGAGAGGTTCGCCGACCTGCTGACTGTTGCCTGCGAGAGTATTGATGATAACCCGCACTTTGATGAACTAACGGCAAGGGTGGATGAGTCGCTATCCCAGCGGTTTGGAGGATTTGCTGCAGCTCAGAAATGTAAAGAGAGAGCAATAGCGTATCACGGTCGCGGCCGAATCCTTGATGCAATTCGTGAAGCCCACAAAGCGAAATCGAGCTGGTTTGCACAGGAGACTCTCGGCGATTTTATTTTTGCTTTATTGACGATCGGACGGTGGTATTCAGAGCTGGGACTTTGCTTAGCGGCCAAGTACTACGCGCTTGCGGCAGCATCGATTGCCATTTCGTCGACAAACCCCAATGTTAAAGCGCGGGCGTGGCTTGCATTCCGCGACGCGAGTGACTGCGATTATCTTCTGGGTGCTTGGGCTGGATTCCTCAACCTGACGGACTTCGCATTGCGCAGCCATCACAGATTCTCTCCTGATTCTGGGAACCTCGACTTACATGAGGATCTTGTGCCGTTGATATTTCATTCCGTCAACGTAGTTGTCATATCCCAACGTATTGCACCCGCGTTTTCTGCACTGTCTCAAGCATGCGTAAAGGCCTGGAATCTCGGAGAACTCTATGATGAGTGTTATTCGGCCGCCGTTCGACAATTCGAGAAGCTTTCCGACGCCGAGTTAAATGCCAGCCTAGAAGAGCAACTATCTGAACTGCCGGTAAGCGATATACATGTCAATCGGTCAGTGTTCTGGTCAGCGCTGGGCGTCGAGTGGACGGTTGAATGGGTTAATGATTATCGAACCGCAATGTTCGGAGAGCAGTTCGTCGCCAGCATTCAGATTCTACAAGCAGAGATGGCGAGAAAAGACCTTTGCCTTCCCGATACCAGAGTAAGGATTGCTTTCCTACTGGCGGGTGTCATTCAACCAAAGGTTGAACCCATTCCCTGCAATGAGGAGATCCGATGGAAGGTCTTGTGGCCAATCGCGACAAGTAACGTCGATCTGCGCGACACCTTCCTCACGGTGTTGACTACTTGCGTCACAATTCTCAGAGGAGTGTCCTTTCTTCCTCATGCGCGCCTGATGGAGATTGTCGAAGAGCTGTTTCGCGAAGGAGTGCCATCGAAGACTCTTGTCGCTCAACCCTACACAGAGGTGTTTGGCAACGCTATATCACAAGAGGCATTTAACGACGCTCGAAAAGTTCTTGCAGTTCCGCTGTCTCCAACCACCTCGACGGCGAAGAAACCGCACGCAGAGATGGCCGCGCATTCTGGTCCAGGTCCTGGGTACTCGCAAGCCGAATCGTACAATCACATTGCACGTCGATACGAGCGAATAGCGTATCATTTGCCCATTACGTTGATGCGGCTAAGAGCAAGTGAGGAGTTTAAGGACACTGTTCGAAAGCTCCGTCTGAAAGGGTGGCAAGATTGGCACATACTCGGTGCTGTTTTTTCAAGCGTACTTAATTTCCGAGCCCATAGCTTGCATACACCACATCTAACTCCTTTGCAGCTCGATGAGTTTCGTGAAGAGTTTCTCAGTGCCCCAGAATCGGAAGGAGCGATGATTGTCCCGGCCACAGAGTTTACCGAAGAAAAGCTTGAGTTCTACCGCAATTTGAACATTGCAACGATCATGAAGACTTGGGGTTTGGACCTGAACCATCCGACAGTATCACCTCAGATAATGGAACGGTTCCTCGGTGCCCGTTACGGCTACTGGACTGACGACGTTCATCACGCCGACTTGTTTGGGGTCCAATAATGTTATTTTCTCCGTTGACACGTATTCGATGAGAGGGTGATTACTTGTTGATGCTCATTCCCCCAGCTTCCAATCGCTCAACGTAAACTCGCGCACCGCGAAGCCCGAATCGGTCGAGATCATCACCCGCTTAGTCATCGGCAGGTCGAGCGCTCCCACGCGCTGCCAGCGGTCTTGCACGGTTTCGGTCTGGCTCAGCTTACCCGACGGCTCGTCCCAGTATTGCACGGTGTAGCTGTGCGGCAGGTAGCGGCCCTCGGGCGTCTTGGTGTTTTCTAGCGTGGTGATCGTCATGCTCCGTCCGCCGAAGTTGCGATTGACCACCGTGATCTGACCATCGCGGACGCGATAGCTCGACGCGAACTGGCCGCCCTCGAACTCCAACAGCCGGCCGAGCGGATGATCGGTCTGCTCGTCGGCAAAGCGCAATACCGGCGCCTCGCTGGCCGAGCTGTCATTCGCGATGCGGTGCATCGTGATCGATTCGAGTTGGCCGCGGACCCAATCGTCAACCACTTCCTGATCGGTCTCGAGCGTGACGCTTCCGTCGGAAGTGACGTTAATGCTGCCGTCGAATGCGCGGTCGTCGACGGTCCCCTTAAGCTTGGCGCTGAAGCCAGGGAACTTCTTCCAAGTGGCTCGTGTTGCCAGGGCCTCCTGAAACAGCTTGACGGCTTCAGGGTCGCTGCCGGTGCGAGCGAGCGGCCAGGTGAACGAGAGCGTGGCGAACTCACGAACTTCCTCGTAGTGCTTGCCTTGGTGCTCGCCCGGCGTCGCGTCGACGAATTGCGTGTAGATCGAGTACGTGCCGGGGCCCTCGGGCTTGAACTCGGCGCGGCCGGCGGCATCGGCCTCGATCTTTTCGCCAGCCAGGTTCAGATCGACCGTGTCGAAGGCGGCCTTGGGCAGCGGTTTGCCCTTGCGCAGGACCGAGAACACGACGCGATCGCGCTCGAAGCTGGGCACGATTTCCAAGGGGATCTCAGGCCGCGGCTGAAACTTAGCAACCTCGCCCGGGATGCCGGTCACGGCCTTCGGATAGTGCCGCAACAGGAAAGGCTTCTGCATCGGTCGAGCCAAGACACCGTAATCCCACACGCCAATCACGGCCATGCTGCCCGCGATCGGCAGGTGCGCGCGGAGCCGATCGGCCGCCTTCTGGCTGGGTAGCTCGCGAAACTTGCCGGGCGATTCCTGGATCCAGAGCCTGGTCGCGGCCACCTTTTCGATGAAGCGCGGATCGCCGGCTTCGGCCCGCTCGCTGAAGTAGACCTCGGCCGCGCGGCCTCCTTCGGCCGGCGGCAAAATGCGGATGAACAGAAAATGAGCGCTGGCGGGCGAGACGCAGAGCGCGCCGAATGCAGTCAGACAGGCAACACTCAGGAGCATGTACGATACACAGCGACGCATGGATGCACCTGTTCGTAAAAAAAGGGGGAATGAGTCCAATCATCCGCTACGGGCCAATCATCCGCTATGGGAATGATCCAGGCAATCGAGCCCGGATTAAAGGAAGGGGGGGACTCAACAACCCGTTCGGCGATCCGCCGCCCGAAATCGGCCATCTCTCCTACTTCCAGCTCATCGATTCCATACCCCTCACCCGCATAACCCCCCCGGCGGTAAACTTTACGCAACCCGCGGGGCGATGTAGTTTGGAGGTTGGATCTTCCCGAAAGGACGAGGAACGCAGCCGTGTCTGACAACAGCCGAAACCTGTGCCGAGGAACCGTCCCTCGCTGGCGCGTCGGGCTTGTGTCGCGACTCTGCCTCGCGCTGCCTGCTCTCGTAGTCTTCACCCCGACTGCCTCGCCGGCACAACCACCCGAGGCCCCCGCAACAGCGCCCAAAACGACCGAGGCACAACCGGCGGCGGAAAAACCCGCTGCCGAGGCGCAGCTGAACAAACCTGAAAAGCCCGCCGCCGAGCGGAAACTAAAATTCAACTTCCGCTTTCAGCGCTGGGCCGACGTGCTGGAATGGTTTGCCCAGCAGTCGGATCTGTCGCTGGTGCTCGACGCACCGCCGCCGGGCACGTTCAACTACACCGACAATCGCGAGTACACGCCGACCGAGGCCATCGACCTCTTGAATGGCGTGCTGCTGTCGAAGGGCTACACGCTTTTGCGTCGCGACCGCATGCTGTTGGTCGTCAATCTGGCCGACGGCTTGCCTGCCGACGCGGTGCCCCGCGTGCAGCTCGACGAGCTCGATCGCCGCGGCAAGTACGAATTCGTGAGCGTGCTCTTTCCCCTAGGCAAGCGCAGCGCGGACGAAGTGAATAAAGAGATCGCTCCGCTCTTGGGCCCGCACGGCAAGAGCGTTCCCTTGGTCAAGACCGCTCAACTGCTGGTGACCGACACGGCGGGCGTCATGCGGGCCATTCACGCCATCATCGAGTCGATTCCCGAGCCAGCGCAGGCCGCCGCGCCCCCCACACCCCAGCCGGCCGAGAAACCCCAGCTCGTTGTTTACCCGATTAAGTCAGCCGATCCGGGCACGGCCCTCGAAGTGCTGAGGGCCCTGCTGCCCGACGCAAAATTCGCGCTCGATTCCAAGACTGACCAGATCAATGCCCTCGCGGCGCCGTCGCAGCAGCCGGTCATCAAGAGTGTGCTCGAACAGATGCAATCGAGCAATCCGCCCGACAAGCAGCCGCGGCTGGCCGTCTATACGGTTCACGACGCCAATCCGCAACAACTGGTCACCACGTTGCAGCCGATCGCGCCGGGAGCGCGACTATCGGCCGATGCGCAAGCGGGCAAGCTGGCCGTGTGGGGCACGCCCCGCGAGCAGGAGACGATCCAAAAGGCGCTCTCCGAACTGGACCGCGGCACGTCGCCCGAGACAACGCGGCGGTTGGAAATCTACCGTCTCACCAAGGCAGATCCCGCGACGGCGCTCGCGTTATTGCAAGTGTTGCTGCCCGGCTCGCGGCTGGCCATCGATTCACAAACGCGCAGCCTGGTCGCGCTGGCAACGCCGGCCGAACACAAGTCGATTCAAGCAACTCTCGACCAGTTGCAACCCGAGAAGCCCGGGCCCGATGCCCCGGAGCTTCGCTTCTATCGCTTGGAAGAAGCGCCTCCCGCCAGCCTGACGTCGATGCTGCAAACGTTGACGCCCAAGGCGCAAATCACGGTCGACACGAATGGTCAGCGACTGATGGTGCTGGCCTCGCCCACAGATCACACAGTGATCTCGGCCACGTTGGACCGCGTTGCCGAGGCGGCTGTCGCGCCTGAGCAGCGTGTAATCGGCGTCTATCCGCTCAAAACGGCCGATACGGCCAACTTCATGCAACTGCTCGAGCCCACGCTGCAGCAACGGGCGCGGATCGTGCCCGATGCCAAGCGCGATGTGTTGATCGTATGGGCCGTGGCCAAGGATCAGCAAGCAATCCAAACGGCCCTTGCTGAGTTTCAGAAGAAGCTCCCTGGCGGCCACGAGCGCGAGTCGCGCGTGTATCGGCTCCGCACGGTCGAACCCAGCACGGCGCTGGCAGTGCTCACTCCGCTGGTGCCCGGCGCGCAGATGACCGCCGACGCGCCGACACGAAGCGTGATTGCCCTGGCCACGCCGGCCGATCATAAGACGATCGTCGCAACGCTCGAGCAATTGCAGCCCGACAAACCGGGCCCCGATGCGCCGGAACTTCGCTTCTATTCGTTGGCCGAAGCGCCACCGGCAAACTTGCTGACCGTATTGCAGACCTTGGCGCCGAAGGCGCAGGTCAGCTTTGACACAACGGGCCGACGATTGATGGTGCTGGCTTCTCCGACCGATCACACGGCCATAGCGGCCACGGTGGATCGTGTCGAGCATGCGGTCGCGCCACCGGAGCAACGGGTGGTGGCCGTCTATCCGCTTAAAACCGCGGACTCGGCCAACTTTCTGCAACTGCTCGATCCCGCGCTGCAACTGCGCGCGCGGCTGGTGCCCGACGCCAAGCGCGAAGTGCTGATTGTGTGGGCGGCGGCCAACGACCAGGAGACAATCAAGAAAGCGCTCGACGAGTTCCAGAAGAAGCTGCCGGCGGGCCAGGAGCGCGTCTCGCGCGTGTATCACTTTCGTTCGGCCGATCCGAGTACGGCGTTGAGCGTGCTGGGACCGCTCGTGCCGGGCGCCCAGATGGCCGTCGATCCCCGCACGCGAAGCCTGGTCATCACCGCCATGCCCGACGATCACACCAAGATCAAGTCGAGCATCGGCGAAATCGATCGCGAGGACATCGGCGGCGACGCGCCGGTGCTTAAAGTACACCACATTGAATCGGCCGATCCCGCAGCGCTGTTGGCGACGCTGCAATCGCTGTTCGCCGCGCGGCCCGAGGTGCGACTGTCGCTCGACCCGAAGAACGACCAGGTCATCGCGATGGCGTCACCCAGTCAACACAGTACGATTGCAACGGTCATCAAAGAGGTCGAAAAGGGCGTTCCGGCCGACAGCGGAGCAAAGCTCGAAGTCTACCCACTGGGCGGCGCCGACCCCGCGAACGCGCTGCAAGTGCTCAACACGCTGCTGACCAAGCAGGCGGCCAAGGTTCGGTTGTCGGTCGACACGCGCAGCCGGCAGCTTGTGGCCATCGCGCCGCCCGAGGAGCAAGCCACGATCCGTTCGACGATCGAACGACTCCAGACGGCCGAACCGGCGCTGGACGTGTTTCAATTGCAGGTCGTCGAACCCTACGCCGCGGAAAACGCCATCGACAAGTTGTTTGCGACCGAAGGAGGCGTCAAGCGGGCCGATGCTCCGAGGGTTGAAAGCGACGTCGCCACGCGGCAGTTGTTCGTTCGCGCGACAAAGGAGCAGTTGACGCAGATTCGCGACTTGTTGGTGAAGATGGGCGAAACGAACCTCGTCAGGCAGCAGACAGGCCGCGCGATCCGCGTGATTCCATTTCATGGCGATGCCGAAGCCGCGCTGTCCGAGATTCATCGTGTGTGGCCGCAATTGCGCACCAATCCGGTCCGCGTCGTCACGCCGTCGGCCTTGCTGCCGACGCTGCGCGGTCGCGTTCCGCGACAGCCCGGTTCGTCTTCCACGCCGCCGCCGGCCGTGCCTTCGCCAGAAGCGAAGCCGCCCGAAGCAAAGCAGCCAGATAGTGATGCTGCGAAGAAATCGACCGACGAGCAATGTGCGGCCGAGTTACCTGAAGCCGTGTTGAATACCGAGTTTTGGCATGTATTGTGTGCCACTGCTAGCTCGTCTAGCCGTGTTTTTCCGTTCGTCGCACTGCTGGACAAGCCAGCAGTGGCACCGGAAGTCGGAGTTGAATCCACGATCAACGATGTGCGAATCAGCGTGGACGACGAAGGCTGTCCTGGCGACGAAAAACAGTCGGAAGCTGCGAATGAAGGCATCGCAATCCAGCCGCCCGTGCCAGTTGAAAATGCTGGAACGCCGCCGCCGACGGAGCAACCGCGATTGCCGGTGGTGATTTCCGTCGGCGACGACACGATCACGATCGCTTCCGACGATGCCGAGGCGCTCGATGAAATGGAAGCGCTCGTGCGTACTCTGGCTCAGCGCGGCGGCGTGGCGGGGGGCGAGTTTACCGTCTACCTGCTCAAGTTCGCCAGTGCTCCGACCGTTTCCAAATTGGTGACAGACTTGTACAAGTCCGATCTCTTTTCAGTTCGCAACCGCGGCGCCGTGGTCGCGGTGCCCGACGAGCGACTCAACGCCGTAGTCGTGCATGCCAGCCGCGCGGACCGCTCGGCGATCGAGAATTTGCTCAAAGTGCTGGACTCGCCCGATGTACCCGACATGCTGATCGGCAACAAACCGCGGCGGATCGCGGTGAAGCACATGCGGGCAGCGCACATCGAGCAAGTGATTCGCGACATTTACAAGGCGCAGCTCAGCTCGGGCGGCGGACGAACGCCGATCGCGGTGCCCAGCGGCGCCTCGGCCGAGACGGCGGCCGTGATTCAGCAAATCAACGCGACGGCCAGCGGAGCGGTGATGAGTGTGAGCGTGGAGGACGCCACGAATTCCATCGTGGTCATGGCGCCCGCGACGCTGGGCAACGAGATCGCGCAGTTGGTCGAATCTTTGGACACCGCGGCAATCGACGATCCCTCGCGAAGCGTGCGGCTGGTGCAATTGAAAAAGACCAATGCGATGCGCGTGCAACAAACGCTAGATGTACTGATCAAAGACGCGCTCAAGCGGCAGCGGGGCACGTCGGCGTCGGCACGTTAGATATCGAATGCTCTCGGGGTGGCACGCCCTGAGCGCAGCGAAGGGCGTGCCACCCAAGTAACCACGTCACTTTGACGCGAACACTACGGCGCGATCTCGTCGATCGGCGTTGCCGCCGGCGCGGCTGACGAATCTTGGACCGCCGGCGCAACGTTCGCGCCCAGGGCCTTCGCGGCGATCTGATACTCGCTGGCCGTGAGCACGCCGTCGCCATTTTGGTCGAGCTGCGCGTACTGGTCGATTTCGCCTTTGAGCGCCTGGGGCGAGTACTCTTTCAGCGTGAGCTGTCCGTCTCCGTCAGCATCGCGCGTGTGGAACCACTCGGGCAGCCCTGAGGGCAATCGGCCGGCGGGCAAATAGAACTTCAAACCGCGCCGCCGGTCGACGGTCGCCGCCGGCCGCTTGCCAATGCCGGCTACGGTCGCAGCAGGTTCATTGGCCGCGGCCCCAGAGGCCGCATTCGCGTCGGCGACGCCTTCACTTTTCGCAGGGCCCGTTTCGTCCGCGGAGCCTTCGGGATTGGGCGGCACCAGGCGGATTGCGCGGTGCCAGCCGTAGTCGGCCACTCGCCGGGCCAACTCCCGTTCGACCAGGAATCCATCGCGGTCGTAGTCGGCCAATCGCGGCTCGCCCCCCATGGCTCGCCACTCCTCGGGGGTCAGCCGGCCATCGGCGTCGACATCGTACTTCTCTATCAGCCGCTGCGCGTACCGCAGCATCTTGGGCGTGACCTGGCCGCGGGGTCCTTTTTCGACAACCGGTTGTGAAGCGCCGTTTGCCATCGGGAAGGTGGCTGCCGCGGGGGCAGGCGGTCGCGCAACCGACATTGGCTCGGTGGGTTGCTGCCCAAGGGGCTTCGGCAATGCAGGCACGGTGGAGGCAGGCACTTTCTGGGCAGGCACTGTCGAGCCCGTGCTCTGGGGCGCGGCCACGGACCATTGAACGGACCAGAATAGCGCAACAATCACCGCGCTCACCGGCAACGTCCCTCGCCGCAAGTTGCTTCCCAATCTCGTTTTTGTGCAGCAAGCCATAGCTCGATTGTACTGGGAACGCTGGGTTGCATCCACGTTTCTACATGCGTTGCCGCCACGCTTTGGCCGCAGTATTCCAACGAGCATCAAACTACCCATATTAACACACATCCCCCCCGCGCGGCCGTAAAAGTATTGACCCCTGCCATCGCATAAGTTAGTTTGCATGCGTTCCGATTGACCAGCGGGCGGCGACCTTCGACCCCTCCTACCTGTCGAAAGCATCGCCGCCCTACCCGCCCACCTGCTCGAAACGAATCTCGCTACTAACCAGGGAGTGCCGGACCCGGCTTCAAGAGCGGTTCGGCTTGAGTGGCCCCCAGGATCACGGACGATCCGCTCGTCGGTCCCCGCCTTTTGCACCGACGTTTCCGGCTAAGTCAGTTCACTGACGGCCCCCAGAGCGCGAGTAGACACCATGCAGCCCGGTCCAACCTTGCTCAATCAGGGGCCGCTCGACGAACGCCAGTTGCAGTTGGCACGTGAAGCCCTGCGCGCCGGCGGCCGGCTGGATGGCATTGCCGGCCAACTAGGGTTTGCTGGTGAAGACGAGGCCCTGCAGTCGATTGCCCAGGCCCTGGGGTTGGAATACGTCGACCTGTCGACCACGACGATCGATCTCTCGCTGCTGAAGGACTTTCCGTCCCGGATCATTCATCGCTACGCGGTGTTCCCCATCCGCCGCGAAGAGGGGTCGCTGGTCGTGGCCACGGGCGATCCGTTCGATCTACACGCCTTGGACGCGGTCAGCGCCGCCACGGGCTTAAGCGTCGTGCCCATCCTGGCCGTGCCCACCGAACTGGCCAAGCTCATCAAAACGCACCTGGGGGTGGGATCCGAAACCATCGACGGCCTACTTGCGCAGCGCGAAGAGCAGCAGCGGGGCGTCGAAGTTCTGGACGAGCTGGATTGGGACCGCTCCGAAGCCTCGGAGATGGCCCAAGAGGCGTCGGTCGTCCGGCTGGTAAACGAGATTCTCGGCGAAGCGGTCGAGGCCCGCGCGAGCGACATCCACATCGAAGCCCAAGCCGCCGGGCTGAAGACGCGCTACCGCATCGACGGCGTGTTGCAAACGCAACCAATGCCGCCCGAGATCAACCACTTTCAGGCGGCGATCATCAGCCGTTTGAAGATCATGGCCCGGCTCAACATCGCCGAGAAGCGCGTGCCGCAAGACGGCCGCATCAAGCTCAAAGTCTCGGGTCGCGAGATCGATATCCGCGTATCGATCATCCCCATGTTGCACGGCGAAGGCGTCGTGATGCGCGTGCTGGATAAAGACCGCATGCAGTTCTCGCTGCGTGGCATCGGCATGGACCAGGACATCTACGAGCGATTCGGTCAGTTGATCAAACTGCCGCACGGCATTCTGCTCGTGACCGGCCCCACCGGCAGCGGCAAGACGACCACGCTGTACAGCGCGCTGAGTGAGATCCGCGACGACGAAACGAAGATCATCACGACCGAGGACCCCGTCGAATACCAGTTGGAAGGCATCAACCAGATCCAAGTGAACACCAAGGTTGGTCTGACGTTCGCGGCCAGCTTGCGGGGCATCTTGCGGCACGATCCCGACGTGATCCTGGTGGGCGAAATCCGCGATCTGGAAACCGCCGAAAATGCGATTCAGGCCTCGCTCACAGGTCACATGGTGTTCAGCACCTTGCACACCAATGACGCCGCCGGCGCGTACATGCGGCTGGTCGATATGGGCGTCGAACCGTTTCTGGTGTCGAGCACCGTCGAGGGCGTGCTGGCGCAGCGGCTGGTGCGCACGTTGTGTGCGGAATGCCGGGAGCCGTTTACGCCCGACGTGGGCGAAGTGCCGGCCGACTTCCCCATCGATCGATGTGGTGAGAACAGCGAGCCGCTGTTCCGTTCGGTGGGCTGCCGACGCTGCCGCGGCACGGGATACTCGGGCCGCCTGGGGTTGTACGAGCTTTTGATCAGCAACGACGAGATTCGCCACCTGGCCAGCGAACGGGCCGGGGCCAACGTGGTCAAGCAAGCGGCCGTCCGCGCGGGCATGCGTACGCTGCGGCAAGACGGTTGGCTCAAAGCGCTGCGCGGGCAGACGACGATTGATGAAGTGATGCGCGTGACGAAGGCCGATTGAAAACGAGGGGGACGGGCGTCTCGCCCGTCAAATGAGCGAACGTGATTTCCAAGGCGGGCGAGACGCCCGCCCCCCAAACAAGAAACCATGCCAGATTTCGCCTACACAGCACGAAACGAGAGCGGCAGCGACGTGGTCGGCACGATCTCAGCCGCCAGCAAGCGCGAAGCGCTCTGCGCGCTGGGCGAACGCGCGTTGTTTCCGCTGCGCGTGGAGACGGCCGCCGCGCCGCGCGTCGCCTGGCAGCGGACCCAGCGCGTCAAGGCGCAACTGCTGGCCACGAACCTCACGCAATTGGCCGATCTGCTGCACAGCGGCGTGCCGCTCTTGCGGTCGTTGGACGTGCTGGCCGAGCAGTGCGCCCATCGCGGGCTGGCGGAAGTGCTGGGCGACGTTCGCGACCAGGTGGCCGAAGGCACATCGCTCGACGAAGCCCTCGCGCGGCACCCGGCGATCTTCGGCGAGCTGACAATCAGCATGGTCCGGGCCGGCAGCGAAGGCGCGTTTCTGGAAGACGCGCTGAAACGCACGGCCGATTTCCTCGAACAGCAAGAAGAACTGAAGAGCCGCGTGGTCGGCGCGATGACCTATCCCGCCATCCTGGCGATTGCAGGCTCTACTGTCACGGTCGTATTGATTGTTTTTTTTGTGCCCAAGTTTGCCGAGCTGTTCGCGCGGTTGGAAGAGCGGGGCGGGCTGCCCACCGCCACGGTTTGGTTGCTGTGGCTGTCCGATACGCTGGGGCGCTATGGCCTCTTTCTAGCGGCCGGCGCGATCGGGTTGGTATTTTGGGCGCGGCGACAGATGCGTACCGAGCGGGGCCGATTGTGGGCGGATCGATGGAAGCTGAAGGTGCCGATCTTCGGCAAAATCCTGCTGGGCTTCGCCGTATCGCGATTCTGCCGCGTCTTAGGGACGCTGTTGCGCAATGGCGTTCCGCTCTTGCGGTCGCTGGAAATCAGCAGCGAGTCGACGGGCAACCGAGTGCTCTCGTGGGCGATTCGCGCGTCGGGCGAGAATATCTCGTCGGGCGACACGCTGTCGGCGCCATTGGCCGCCTGCGGACTGTTTCCAAGGCCTGTCATGGCCATGATCAGCGTGGCTGAAGAATCGAACAATCTGGACAACGTATTGATCAACATTGCCGACGGCATCGATCGGCAGACGGGCCGGCAGCTCGACCTGATGGTCCGCCTGCTCGAGCCGCTGATGCTGCTGGTGATGGCGACGGTGATTCTGTTCGTGCTGGTGGCCCTCTTGCTGCCGGTGTTCGAGATGAGTTCGACCGTGGGGTGAGAGGTGGCAGGATGAGAATCAGTGAGGTGAGAAAAGAGGGTCGGGAGTCGGCGTCGGCAACCGCATGACGCTCGGCCAATCCGCGTTGACGACGCCGACTCCCGACCCCTTCCGCGTGCCAACAAGAAGCGGTTCGACGCCGCTCGAACGTGATGAGCGCGGTTTGTAGTTCGTGCATTGTATAGGGGGCCATTACGATTGATGATGAAAAACCCTTAAGGAGATCCCAATCATGCAACGATCGACCCGACGAAATCGCCGCCGTCAAGGTTTCACTTTGATGGAAATGCTGTTGGTGCTGGCCATCCTCGTGGTGCTCATGGGCCTGGTGGCCCCGCGCATCCTGGGCACGCAGAAAAAGGCCGACGTCAGTTCCTCCAAAACGCAAATCGGTCTGCTGAAGTCGGCGCTGGAGCGCTACGCCTTGGACATGAAGGACTTCCCCCAGACCGAGCAAGGCCTGGCCGCGTTGGCCAAGTCGCCGACCGACAAGGAAGACACCAAATGGGAAGGCCCCTACGTGAGCACCGCGGAGTTGCCCAAGGATCCTTGGGGCCACGACTACCAGTACGAATATCCGGCCACGCACAGCGAAGGCGATTCTCCGGACATCTGGTCGCTGGGTCCCGACGGCGAAGACGGCACGGACGATGACGTCGTGAGTTGGAGCAAGGAAGTGCAACAAGCGGCCAAGTGATGCATGTATCGAGTGGCACGCCCTGAGGAACGAGGGGCTCGAATCCGTGGACTCACGTCCACGGCTACGAGGTTAAGGCAGCGATCAGAAAGATCGCTGCACAACGGAGCTTGAGGAATCACGCATGATTATCCGCATGAGCCGACGCCCCGCACGCCGCGCTTTCACGCTGCTGGAAATGTTGATCGTGCTCGCGCTGTTGGCCATGTTCGCCGCGTTCAGTTGGCCAGCGCTGCGCTCTTCGCTGCGGAACAGCCGCTTGCGCGACGCCGCCAAGGTCGTTCGTTCTGAATTGGCCAAGACGCGGCTGCGGGCCATCGAGACGGGCACGCCGCAACAGTTCCGTTATCAGCCAGGCACGGGCCACTTCGAAATCGCTCCGCAGGTTTCCGCGACCGAGAGCGAGCATAAACCGGCCATCGCGCCCGTTGAGCGCTCGGCGCGTGCGACGTCATCGGACGATTGGGCCGGCGATCTCGAGGCGCTGGCGAGGAGTACGCGGCAACGCGACCTGCCCGAGGGCGTGGCGTTCTGTCCGCTGCCGACCGACCCAGGTTCCGACGCGCCGCCCCCCGCTGCGCCGATCGCACACGAATCGAATGCAACCGGCGACGACGAATGGTCGGCGCCGATCGTGTTTCAACCCAACGGACGCACGTCGAACGCACGCATTCGCTTGTTTGGCGAAGGAAAGTTTCGCATCGATATAATCCTCCGCGGGCTGACCGGCGTGGCGATCGCCAGTGAACTAGGCCGGGACGAGGAACTGCGATGAAAGCCACGCCTGGGTCACGGGCGCTTTTGGGGGGCGGGCGTCTCACCCGCCAAGTGTTGCCTTCAAACTCATGGCGGGCGAGACGCCCGCCCCACAGGTTAATTGCCAACATCCTAGCCGGCCCCGCAGCGAGACGAGGATTCTCGTTGCTCGAAGTCATCCTGGCCACGGGCATCCTGCTGGGCGCGTCGATCGTCTTGGCCGAACTTGCCGGTATTGGATCGCGACAAGCGACCGCGGCTCGCGATCTGGCGCAGGCACAACTATTGTGTCAGACTCGCTTGAATGAGATCGTCGCGGGCATTGAGCCCTTGGCGAGCGTACAGGACACGCCGCTTGCCGACGCCCCGGGCTGGATCTGCTCGATTGAAACGGAACCGGCGGCGCGACCGAATATGACGCTCGTCCGTGTGACCGTTTCGCAAGAGGAGGGAGTTCGCGGGCGTCCCAAAATGTTCTCGCTGGAGCGGTGGATTCTCCGGCGTGGAGAGAATGCGACGGCCGATGCCGGCAACTCCGATTCGTCGCAGACTCCGTCGCAGTTGCCGATGCAATCGCCTGCATCGCCGATGCAGTCCGGATCTGACGCAGGAGCCGAGCGATGAATCGGCCCACGGCAGCAATTGGAACACAATCGAGCGAGCGGTGTGCCATGCTTTCACGACGCACCGCGTCGGGTAAGCATGCGGGCTCTCCACTGCCGCGCAGCATGCCTACCCGGACTAACGCCCGTGAAGGCATGGCACCCGAGCGTCGCGCGCGCAGAGCGGGCTTCACGCTGATCGAGGTTCTGCTGGCCTCGATGTTGACGGCCGTGTTGGTCGCCGCATTGTGGAACCTGCTCAGCATGTACGTGCGCTTGTTCGAGACCGGACACACGAAGACGGAGCAGTCGCAGTTGGCCCGCACGCTCTTGCGACAAGTCGAGAACGACCTGCACGCCACACTTCCGGTTTTCCGACCCGACCGGCGAATGGGCGGATCGAGCACGACCGACGGCGGCAATACTGGCAACAGCAGCGCCACCGCTGGGCGACGCACGGCCAGCCTGCGCGGGACCAGGGATTCGCTCGAGCTGGTCGTTCTCGAGGCCGTTGCTCCGACGCCCGCGCCGGACGACGCGGAACGAACTCCTACCGCACTTCCGCGGGTGCCCGAACTACGTAAGGTCGTTTACCGTTTCGTCGAGCCGGTCGAAAGCGGACCTGTCGAGCGGGGCTCGCTGCCGGGTCTGTTGCGCCGCGAGATGCCTTGGGAAGCGAGCGGTCCGGGTTCCTTTGCACAACATGGCGCCCGCTCGACGGCCGCGGTCACAGGCGACTTCGCAGTGGCTGATACTGTGCCCGTTGAGCTAGTTGCGCCACCGGGCGAGCTGGCCGACGACACGGTGTTGCACGCGCCGGAAGTCGTCGGCATGTCGTTGCGGTACTTCGACGGCAAGAGTTGGATGGACGGTTGGGACAGCCTTACACGACAAGCGCTGCCCGTGGCCGTCGAGATCACGCTTCAGGTCCGCGCGTTCGACGACTCTCCTCGTGCCGGCCATGCCGCGGCGGAAGCCCGCAAGGCGCAATCGCCCAGCCCCAACGAAGATGATCCTCAACGTCCCGTCTACCGTCTGGTGACATGCCTATCCTCCTCCCAGCCAGGCGGAGCTTTGGCGGATGATTCGACATCTTCGCTCGGCAAGGGTCGTCGGCGCGGTGGCGCAGCTCCCTCTGCGATCGGAGGCTCGCCATGAAATCGACACGACCACGGCCTCATGCGCAACAATCGAGCGCCCAGCGCGGCATGGTTCTAGTCATCGTGATGATTGTCGTGGCTATGGTCAGCCTCGCCGGCTTCAGCTTTGCCGAGCTGATGTTCACCGAGAACAAGGCCGTACACCTGCAAGGAGACGAGTTGCAGGCAGAGCTATTGGCAGCCTCGGGCGTGGAACTGGTCAAGTCGTTCGTCGAACAACCGGTTGCGTCGCGCGAGCAGGTCGGCGGCTGGCTCGACAATCCGGCCATGTTCCGTGGCGTGCAGCTTTCCGGCGAGAATCGAACGGAGCCGAGCGGCCACTTCGATGTCATTGCGCCGCAAAGCAGATTCGACCCAACACTCGGAGTTCGATTTGGCCTGGAGAACGAATCGGCCCGGCTGAACCTGGCGATCCTGCCACGATGGGAATCGAAATCGCCCGGCGCCGCGCGGCGGGCCCTTCAGCAGTTGCCCGGCATGACTTCGCAGGTGGCCGATGCGTTGTTGGATTGGATCGACGCCGACAACCAACCGCGCGAGCAAGGCGCGGAAGCGGACTACTACGCCGAGCAAGACCCTCCTTACACGCCGCGCAACGGTCCGCCGGAATCGCTCGAGGAACTGTTGTTGGTGAAAGGCGTCTCGCGAGAGCTGCTGTTTGGCGTCGCGTCGACAGATCGGGGGCAAGAAGCTGGAAATGCCGCGTCGAGGTCGGGTGGTCGCTCCGCCTTCACTGCCGGCAATTCGGGATTCGGCCCGCCTTGGTCCACGCTGCTGACACTGTCCAGCGGCGAGCGCAATCGCTCGGCGGTCGGCACGCCGCGCATCAATGTCAACGACTCCAATTTGCCGCGACTCTATCAGCGGCTTTGTGAAACGCTCGAAGAACCTTGGGCGCGGTTCGTCGTGGTCTATCGGCAGTACGGACCGCAGGCCAGCGGCCACCCGAGCAAGGCAGACAAGTCGACAGGATCCGATGAGGGAGCTAAACACGATTCGTCCGCGAAGCTCGACCTTACTGCTCCGGCCAAGTTCACACTGGCGTCGCTGTTGGATTTGATTGATGTCCACGTGCGCGTGCCGGCTAGCGGCGGGCGACAAGCGGTCGAGCTGGCGAGTCCCTTTGTCGCTGTAGAGGGACTGAGCGACAAGCTGCCAAAGCTCATGGATTTGGCGACCGTAACCAATGCTCCCGTGCTGCGCGGCAAGGTGAATGTGAATCTTGCTCCGGCCGCGGTCTTGCGGGCCGTCCCGGGCATTGACGCCGCGCTGGCCGAGCGGATCGTTGCCGCCCGAGCCACGCAAGGCGAGCAGGACGCAACCTCGCGACGCCACGCCACGTGGCTCTTGACCGAGCGACTGGTCGACGTTCGAACGATGAAGGCCCTGCTGCCCTATGTCACGGCCGGCGGCGACGTCTTCCGCGCCGAGATCTATGGACTGTTGCCGCGATCGGGCCCCGTGGCCCACGTAGAAGTGGTCATTGACGGCGCCATCGTGCCGCCGCGGCAAGTATACTGGAAAGACCTGCGGCCGCTGGGGCGGGGTTTTCCGGCTGAGTTGTTGGGGGCGGACAGCGACAAGAATCGACAAGCCTCCGCCGGTCGGTGAATAGCGAGGAGTTGCTGGTACGGATTATTTTCGCCGACCGCTCGCCGAAATTCGATCGAGATTCGCACAACCGAGATTCACAACCATGGCTCGACTACTGGCAATCGACTGGGATGCGCGGGAAGTGCGCTACGTCCTGGCTGCCAGCCGCGGTCGAGATCTGCAGGTGCAAGCAGCCGGCGCAGCGCCGCTCGGGCCTTTGCCCGAGGGGGAAAAGAACCTTCACCCAGGACTGGGCGAGACGCTCACGGCCGCGCTCGGTCCGCTGAAGCTGGGCCGAGTGCAGGCGCTGGTGGGCGTCGATCGCGGCAGCATCGAGCTCTTGGAGCTCACCTTGCCCCCCGCGCAAGACACTGAGCTGCCCGAGTTGGTCCGCAATCAGTCGATGCGCGAGTCGAGTCTGATCGCCGAGGAGTCGCTGCTGGATTTCGTGCCGATGGACTCAGACCCGGCCGAGCCTCGTCGCGTCACCGCGGCGGCAATTTCGACCGAACAAGTCGCGCGCATTCGCCAGGCGTGTGTCGCCGCGGGGGTAACTCCGGCGCGGCTCGTGCTGCGCCCCTACGCGGCCGCTTCGCTGTTCCTGCGGACCGCGCCCGAGCCGCCGCGAATTTCGCTGTTGCTGAACCGACTGGCCGACGAAGCCGATCTGACGGTGCTCGTCGCAGGCCGCGTGGCGTTCTGGCGAACGGTCCGCTTGCCGGGCGACACGGGCGAGGAAGCCGGCACGCGTCGTCTCTTGGCGGAAGTCGCGCGGACCAACGTCGTCGTGCAAAATCAGCCCGGTTGCGGGCCGGTGGAACATGTCTACGTACTGGGCGCCGAGAGCGAACACGAACTGCTGTTGTCGCTGGCGCCGGACGAGCTTTCGCTGCCGATAACCGCCTTCGAGCCGTTCGCCGCATTGAATGCAGCGGGGTCTGGCGCTGCGGCTGACTTACAACTGCCGGCCGACTCGGGGCGCTATTCGGCGCTGTTGGGCATGCTGTGGGACGAAGCCGGCGGTACCGCGCCGGCGATCGATTTTCTGCATCCGCGGCAACGGCCTGCGCCGCCCAATCGCCGCCGCCGTTGGGCGATCGCCGGCGCGGTTGCGGCCTGTGCCCTGGGCGCGTTCGCGTACTCCACGTGGAGCCAGTTCGCCAAAGTCAACGCCAAGAACGAGGCGCTGGCCGCGCAATTGAAGGATCTCGACGACACAGCCAAAAAGGCCGTTCAGCGACAACAGGTCGCTCAAGCGGTACGCGAGTGGAACGCGGGCGACGTCGTGTGGCTGGACGAGCTGCGCGATCTTTCGTTGCGATTCCCCAAGGCCCGCGATGCGGTCGTGCTGCGGATGTCGCTGACGCACGCCCGCGCCGGCGGCGGCACGGTCGACCTGCAAGGCGTGGTCCGCGACCCGGCAATCGTAGGCCGGATGGAGCGTAATCTGCGCGACGAATATCACGAGGTCCGCAGCAAGGGCGTGAAAGAACGCGTGCAAGACAAGGGTTACGCCTGGCAATTCGAATCGAGCGTATCGGTGGCCCACCGCGACAAGAATCAGTACGTGAGCCATTTGCCGTCGGACACGAGCACGACGGATGCGAAGTCGGCGAAAGCAGAAAAGTGAAGTTGCAACAATCGAAGGGGTCGATTTTTTGGCCACGGATGGAACCCAGCGCGGGCTACGCCCGGGCAACCCAAGGAACGAATAGTGGTTAATCGATCGATTGTCTCGCGAGAATTTTTACTTAGCCCAGGCATTCATGCCTGGGTTTTCGACGTCCCCTGAAG
>Ga0163144_10004348_pt1 | contig 31951 bp, 30 predicted proteins | sample OliLak19BULKMAT1_FD_123175 | JGI IMG/M metagenome (GOLD analysis project Ga0163144, IMG submission 123175) | Freshwater microbial mat bacterial communities from Lake Vanda, McMurdo Dry Valleys, Antarctica - Oligotrophic Lake LV.19.BULKMAT1 | ecosystem: Environmental > Aquatic > Freshwater >... | reverse complement strand
GGGACAAGCCGCGCTGACCCAGGCGCTGGTCAAGGAAGAAAACGTCGAACGCGCCTGGACGTTGGCCCGCGCTTTGGGCGAGCGTGTGAAGGAGTTTCCGGCGTCGTGGCGGAAGGACGTGTTCAACCGCGTTTGCAAACACATTGACGAGGACGACCACCGCGCCGACCCGTTGCTCTTCGCGCTGCGCACCGCTGACCCGCGTGATTTGCGTGATCGCCTGGAAGAACGCGCCGTCGCCCTTCGCAAGAAGAAGGCGTACGACAAGGCGCTGCCCTATCTCCGCATCCTCGCCAAGGATCCCGCGTGTGCGTTTCCTCTCCGCCTCGAATTGGCGGCCTGCGGCCTCAAACTCTCCAACCACGATCTGAGCGCCGACGCCCTCACGCACGACCCCTCGCTCAATCAGTTCGACCACCTGTACCGCAATTTTGGCGACGAGTTGGTAAAAGAAACTCTGGCGCTGAAATGGCTCGACGTCGACGATCTTTTCTACGTCGGCTTCCACCTCGCTGGCAAGGAAGGCCCTTCGCGGAAGTGCGCCGAGAAGTTGCTGCGCGAGGTGATCAAACGCGCCGGCAAGACTAAGACGGCGCAAGCGGCGAAGAGCAAGCTGCGCAGGGAAGGACTCGCGGAGAAATGACCCAACCAGATTCGTCGCGCAAGCGAGGAGTCGCTACTTCGCGCCAATCAACTCCAATGACTTCTCCACCACCTCAAACGCCGCGCGCGGCGTCGCAATGCGCCGGACATTCTCCCGCAAGCGCTCCAACCGCGGCCGATCCTTCAATAATTGGTTCACCTTATAGGCAAGCGCCGGGCTATTGTTGGCCTTGATCGCCGCGCCGTTCTCCAGGAGAAAATCGCTGTTGCGGCTTTCTTGCCCCGGGATGGGATTCACGATCACCATCACCGCCCCGCGCGCCAGCGTCTCGGAAGTCGTCAGTCCGCCGGGCTTGGAGACGACGAGGTCCGCGATCGCCATCAACTCGTCAATCTCTTTTGTAAACCCCAGCACGCGCGCCGCATGCCGGGGCGGAACCTGCACATTGCGCAGTTGGCCGGACAAGGCTTCGTTGCGGCCACAGACGGCGAGGAGTTGAATCGGCGTCTCGACGGAGAGGAGTGCCTTGTACAGTTTTTCGATGGGTCCGACGCCGAAGCCGCCGGCTAACTGCAGGAGGACGGGCCGATCGCCGCTGACGCCGTGCTTGGCGCGGAGCGCATCCAAATCCTTTACTTCCCCGAACACGGGATGCACGGGAATGCCGGTGAGAAAGATCGTCTCGCGCGGCACGCCCCAACTTTCCAGATACACCGCGCCTTCGGGGCTGGCGACGAAATAGCGTTCACAGGGCTGATTGAACCACAGACGATGCGTGTCGAAATCCGTCACCACCGTCGCTTGCGGCGTGTCGATTTTGTTGTCCTTCTTGAGCGCCGCGATGATCTCGGCCGGCAGGAAGTGCGTGTTGATGATCAAATCCCACGGCTTGCTCTTCAGGAACTTGATAAACGGCTTCAGGTTCAGATTCTGCACCACTTGCCGAAACCACTCGCCCGTGCGCCGGCCTGTCTTGATCGGCTGATCCAGTAGGTCGTAGAAGTAGCCCAGCATGTGCGGGGCTTTGTTGACGAGGTCGAGGTAGCTCTTGGCATAAACCCGGCGAAAGAGACGATTAGTCATCTCCAGAACGTCCAGGTTTTGAACGGTCGCGTCGGGATGCGCTTGATTGAGCGCCGCTTCGACCGCCTCGGCTGCCCGCAGATGCCCGGCGCCGACGGACGCGGAGAGGATCAGGATGCGCGGGGGCATGGGCGGCTCGCAATAGAGATCAAGGGAAGGTAGAGGAAACCGGTCCCCCGATTGTGCGGAGTCGGCCGTCAATTTGCAAGCGGGCAAAGTTTCTCATGTTCGCACGGATTCACTCGCTTGCGCGTCGTGCTAACGTTTGTCTCACGCGCTCGCGCACGACTTCGACCAGGAGCGGATGGCGGCCGAGCGGTTCGGCGAGGGAGAAGGAAACGCCGGGATGCGCCGCGGCCAGCTTGCAACGATGATCTTCGAGATCTCGGCGGACATGCACGCCGGCGGAGAGGAAGTACGGGACGAGCAACACCTTTTTCGCGCCGGCTTCCACGCAGCGTTTGCCTCCTTCCTCGATGGTGGGGGCGGCGAGTTCGAGGAAGGTCGCCACGACGGTGCGATAGACGCCGTCTTTTTTTAATTCCAAAGCGAGCCAATCGAGGTCGGCATTCGCCTCGGCGTGACGACTGCCGTGGGCGATGAGAAGCAAGGCGAGGTCGGGGTCGAAGGCGGTTGGCATGGCGCGTCGGGGGAAGTTGGGACGGGAAGGTCGCACGATGTCATGATAGACTATAGCGAGGTGTGCGATTTTTTCTGCGAAGGGCTCAAAGCCCGCGCGAGGTCAATTCATGATCGGCGATCGGCTGGGAAATTGGGTAATCTTCAAGGAAATCGGCCGGGGCGGCATGGGGATGGTCTACCTGGCGCGTGAAGAGATCGGCGGCAGGCAGGCGGCGATCAAGGTGTTGGCGGCGGAACTGTCGCAGGATCCGGGCTTTCGGCAACGCTTCCAACGGGAAATGGAAATCCTAGCCACGTTGTCGCACCCGGGGATCGTCAAGTTCTACGAGTCGGGACACGAAAACGGCGTCTATTTTTATGCCATGGAATATGTCGACGGGCAAAGCCTTGACGACATTCTGCAAAAGCAGGGCCGCTTGCCTTGGCTTGAGGTGCTCGACCTCGCCCAGCAGGTCGCGCCGGCGTTGCGGCATGTTCACGACCACGGCGTCATTCATCGCGACATCAAGCCTTCAAATCTTTTGCGTACGCCCGATGGCCAAATCAAAGTCACCGATTTCGGCATCGCCAAGATGTTCGCCGCCACGCACCTGACGGCGACGGGGGGCGTCGTCGGCACCGCCGAATACCTCTCCCCGGAGCAAGCCGGGGGCAAGACGGTCGGCAAGCGCAGCGATCTCTATTCGCTGGGCGTCGTCATGTATCACCTCGTCGTCGGCAAGCCGCCTTTCGACGGCAAGACAATGGTCGATTTGTTGCACAAGCACATCTATGGCCAATTCGACCCGCCCAAACGCTATGTGCCCGAGATCCCCTACGAAGTGGACGAGGTGATCTGTCAGCTGATGGCGAAGGATCCGGCCGATCGTCCGGCCGACGCTCTCGTCTTGGGCAAGCAATTGGAGAAGATCCGCCGCAAGCTGGACAAAAAGGGCAACCCAACGAGCATTGCCGAGAAAGAGACGGCGACGGTCGCGGACAATCAGCGGGTGCGGCACGAGCCGGGCGGGCCGGGACCGGCGACGCTGATGAGCAAGATGATGCGGGAGGAACTGCATCGGCAAGTGCATGGCGGGCCGATCGCCCAGTTCTTGAATCGCTTTTGGGTGCTGTTTCCGATGTTGTTGTTGTGCATCGGCGTGCTCGTGTGGGCGTTTTGGCCGTTGGACATGGAGACGCTTTACGCGCGCGGCGCGGCGCTCATGGAATCGCAGCGCCTCGCGGACATGGAGCAGGGTTGGCGGGATTACCTTGAGCCGCTCAACGAACGCTTTCCGGAACATCCCTACCAGGAAAAGGTCGCAGACTTCAAGGCGCGTCTGGAGACGGCACGGGCGCCGGTTTCAAGCGAGGCGGAACGCTTTTATCACCTGGGTGAAAAACAGCGCGAAACCGGCAACGCGGCCGAGGCGTTTCGCACCTGGGCGGGCGTAGTAGCCGTCTTTGGCCATGTCGAGGGTGAGCGTTACTGGGTCCGCAAATCCGAGAAGGCGCTTGGAGAACTGCAGAGCAAGGAACGGGCCGACCTCATCTGGGCCACGGTCGCGCCGGCGCTGGGGTGGGCGGCGGCATACAAGGCGGCGGGAAAGCTGGAGGACGCCCAACGCATTTGGGACGCGCTCGATCATCTGTATCTAGGCGACCCCGGCGCGAAAAAAGTGCTCACGGCGGTGAAGACGGCGCGTGCCGGCTAACGACCCCTATGCGCCGGCGGGCGGGGCGATGTCGATCTTCTCCGCCTCGGCCAAGATGCGAATGACAACATCCGGTTCTTGAATATGCCTCAAGAGAAAGCGCGGCATCCAGCAGCCGATCTTCACGCGGTCGTCGTGGTAATGCTGGCGATAGATGTCGGCATGGGCGGTGAGATACGCGAGCACCTTGCCGTTGCTCACGGAGACGTCGATCTCCATATGGACGAAATCGGCGCTGAGCATCTCGATGACCGCGTCGCGCAAACTGTCGATGCCCGTCCCCGTGGTCGCGCTTACTGACACGGCCCGGGGATGATGCTTCTGGAGCACATGCAATATGGACGGATCTTCGACGCGATCGATCTTGTTGAGAACCAGGAGCATCGGCTTTTCGTCGCATTCGAGTTCCTTCAGGACCCGCATGACGGCGTGAATCTGATCCTCGACATTGGGGTTGCTTGCGTCGACGACGTGTAGAAGGAGCTTGGCTTGCCGGGCCTCTTCGAGGGTCGCCTTGAACGACGCGATCAGATGGTGGGGCAGATCGCGAATGAAGCCGACGGTGTCGCTGAGGAGGACCCGGCCCCAATCGCGCAGACGCCAAAGGCGCGTGCGCGTGTCGAGCGGGGAAAAGAGTTGATCGCGGACGACGACGGAGCTGCCGGTGAGCGCGTTCATGAGCGTGCTCTTGCCGGCGTTGGTGTAGCCGACGAGCGAGACGGTATGTTCCTCGCTGCGGCTGGCGACTTCGCGTTGCTTGCGTTTCTGGACGAGGGAGAGTCGGTTCTTCAAGTCGCGGATGCGCAGCGACACGAGGCGGCGGTCTTCTTCCAGCTGGGTTTCGCCGGGACCGCGTAGGCCGATGCCGCCCTTATAGCGGGACAAGTGCGTCCACATGCGCTTGAGGCGGGGCAGGGCGTATTCCAGTTGGGCGAGTTCGACTTGCAGCCTCGCTTCGACGCTGCGGGCGCGGGTGGCGAAGATGTCGAGGATCAGTTCGCTGCGGTCGACGACCTTGACCCCGGTGGTCTTCTCCAGGCTGCGCACCTGAGCGGGCGAAAGGTCGTTGTCGAAGATGACGACGTCGGCGTCTTTGGTCTCGACCTCGAGCTTGAGTTCTTCCAGCTTGCCTTTGCCGATATAGCTGCCGGGGCGGATGTCGTGACGCTTCTGCAAGACGCCGCCGACGACATTGGCGCCGGCCGTGGTGGCGAGCCCGCGCAACTCTTCCAACGGATCGTCGCCTAACCAGGGGCGATCCGGCAAGGCCACGCTGACGAGGACCGCCCGCTCCAAACGAACGGTCAACTCTTCCCGGGAATGATTCAGACTCACGTGTGTTTTCATACCTCCGATGGGGTGGCTCCTTTCTCATTGTAACAAGCGGGCGAGGCCGAGAGAAGCGGGCGCATGCGGAACGAATGTCGCGCTAAGCCGCAAGCGGGGCTAGGAACCCCAGCGGTTGAGGAGGTCATGTTCGACGCCGAGTTGGTCGCAGATGCGGCCGACGATGAAGTTGACGGCGTCGTCCAAACTCTCGGGCCGGGTGTAGAAGGCGGGCATGGCGGGGAGGATGACGGCGCCCGCCTCGGCACAGGTCGTCAAATTGCGAAGCTGAATTACATTGAGGGGGGTCTCACGGGGAACGAGGATGAGTTTGCGGCGTTCTTTCAAATGCACATCAGCGGCGCGGTGGATCAGGTTTTGCGACAACCCGTGGGCGATCGCGCCGACCGTGCCCATGCTGCATGGACAGATCACCATACCCGCGGTCAAGAAGGAGCCGCTGGCGATGCCGGCCATGAAGTCGCGATAGTCGTGGTAATGGACCTGCCCGGGCCCCGCGAGGTTCGCGCCGGCGCCGAGCAAATCTTCCAGGCGAAATTGATCGAGGCGGACGCGGCGGTCGGTCTCGCGAAAGAGGACTTCGACGGCGGCGGGGCTCATGACCAAATGCACATTCCGCCGGGCCTTGAGCAAGGTCTCCAAAAGACGGATGCCATAAGGCGCCCCGCTGGCGCCGGTGATCGCGAGAACAAGATCAAGCATTTGAGAAATGAAGAATTGAGAAGTCGGAATGCAGAAGTCGGAATGCAGAAGTCAGAAGTCAGAAGACAGAAGTCAGAAGACAGAAGGCTCAGCCAATGATTGGAGCAACTCCCATTCTTACTTCTGCATTCTGACTTCCGACTTCTGCATTTCCCTATCCGCCTTCTTTGGTTTTGGGGATGGACATCTCGGGGTGGTCGGGGAGATTTAAGACGCCGGTGGGGAACAGCTTGACGAGGAAGTCGGTGATGTCGCGGATGGACACGACGCCCAAGGCCAGCCCGTTTTTGTCGACGATGGGGATGCGCCGGAAGCCGCCGACGCTCATCTTGTTAAGGGCGTAGGCGATGGAGGCGGTGGGTTCGAGGGTTTCCGGGTTGGGAGTCATCACGGTTCCGACTTGCATCGAACGATTGTTGTCGCGGAAGATGACGCGGCGCAACACGTCTTGCTCGGTGAAGATTCCGACGATTTTGCCTTCGCGCTCGACCAGAACAGAGCCGGTGCGCTGTTCGTTCATCAAGTTGACCGCTTTGACGACGGTGTCGTCCGCGCGCACGGCGACGGGAACGCGCAGGCGAAGATCGCTGATGGGCGTGGTCAGAATGGCGCCCCGAAAAAGTTCGAGGTCATCGTAGGCGTCTTCGAATTCGCTGAGGTGCATGACGGCCTCCGTTCTTTCTTTGAATTGGAAAAAGGAGGTGATACGGCGCAATTCGCGAGCGAAGTGCGTGACAATTGGAGAGTATCAGAATGTCGGCGACCTTGCCAAGGGAAAAACTGGATCTTCATCGGCTCCGGCCCGACGACATCTGAGTAAGTGAGGCTGGGCTCCGCGATTACGACCACTCGCCGGCGGGTTGGATGGGACGGCCGTTCTCGTCGTAGAAGGCGTCGTGCAGGAGAAAGATCTCCGTCGTTTCTAGCCCGAGGGCATACAGCTGGCGTCGGAGATGCTCGAATGCGTGCGGGCCCAAACGTCGACCGACCATGCCGCGCAAATGTTCCGCGCACAGATCAATCTCGACGGGACGGCGGGAGTGCAGTGGAAAGGTAAGGAAGCGCACGGTTCCCTGGAAGTGGCAAATGGCGCAGCGACGGCGATCTGTTCGTTCCTTGATCGGCTCCGCATCCCCCATCGCCAGAGCTTCCAGGCAATTCGGGCAATAGGTCTTGCCGGAAATCCTGTCCCAGGATCTGGTTACGTCCGCGCATCGGCAGCAGGGGATGCGTGGGAACACGCTGTCCGCGGGAGCCAGGCGCATATTATCCATTAGGTTTCCCTTCGAGCTCATTCCCAACAACCTTTCCATTCTGCGGATGCGCACCATCGCGTGCTTACCTAAGATCGGCCGATTGGAAAGATCGCCTCTTCACAATGCGCGCGGCCCCGTCGTTTTTCTCGCGCGGCAATCGGCACAGACTGAACAAAGAGACGCATGTTTCAAAATCTTAGCGCCCGGACTTTACACTCTAAAAAATAAGCTATGGTTCCTTCGGAAGCCGTAAATTGCGCTGTTTTTGAGGCTTCGGAGGGGTTTACGCAATGTCTCGTCTGCAACGCGGTCTTTCGAACTTGAGTCCGGGCAACTCCACCGGCGGTTTCAGCCGCATGGGGGGCATGTCGCAATCGGGGATGGATCGAAATGGAGGCAAGAATTTCGAGGAATTGAAACGCCTCATTCACTCGAAACTGGTCGACAAACTTGATCTGTCGCGCGTTTCCGACCTGGCGGGCGATACGCTTCGCCGCGAAATCCGCCTCGTCGTCGAACGCCTGTGCGACACCGAAAACCCGCTCCTAAACCGCATGGAGCGCGAACGCCTCATTGACGAGGTGCTCGACGAAACCTTCGGCTTTGGTCCCTTGGAGATGCTGCTCAAGGATCCGACCATCAGCGATATCCTCGTCAATGGTCCTCACAAGATCTATGTCGAGCGTCGCGGCAAGCTCGAAAAGACGGATGTCAAATTTCGCGACAACGACCATTTGCTGCAGATCATCGACCGCATCGTGAGCAAGGTCGGCCGCCGCGTGGACGAAACCAGCCCGATGGTCGACGCCCGTCTACCCGACGGCAGCCGCGTCAACGCCATCATTGGGCCGCTCGCTCTGGACGGTCCGTCGCTTTCCATTCGCCGCTTCGGGGCCAACCCGCTCAAGCTGGAAGACTTGCTCAATTTCAAGGCGTTCACGCCGGAGATGGCGATGCTGCTGGAAGCCTGCATCAAGGCCCGGCTCAACATCGTCATTTCGGGCGGCACCGGTTGCGGTAAAACCACGCTGCTCAACACGCTCTCGAGCTTCATTCCGCACGATGAACGCATCGTGACCATCGAGGACGCCGCCGAGTTGCAGCTGCAACAAGACCACATCGTGCGCCTGGAGACGCGGCCCTCTAACATCGAAGGCAAGGGCGCCGTCAACACGCGCGACTTGGTGAAGAACGCCCTGCGTATGCGGCCCGAACGCATCATCATCGGTGAATGCCGCGGCGCCGAGGCGCTGGACATGCTGTCCGCCATGAACACAGGCCACGCCGGCTCCATGACCACGTTGCACGCCAACACGCCGCGCGACGCCCAAGCCCGCATGGAAACGATGATCATGATGGCCGGCATGGAATTGCCGATCAAGGCGATGCGACAGCAGATCAGTTCCGCCGTCGACTTGATCGTTCAGGCCAATCGCTTGCAGGGCGGGCCCAGGAAAATCACCAGCATCACCGAAGTCCTGAATATGGAACAGGACATGATCATCATGCAGGAGATATTTCGCTATAAGCAGTCGGGGATCGACCAGAACGGCCGCGCCCATGGCCAGTTCGAGGCGACCGGCGTCCGGCCGACCTTCGTGACCCGCTTGGAAGCGGCCGGCATCAAGCTGCCGTCGAATTTATTCCAAGAACGTGTGTTGCTTCGGGATTAACGGAAAGAACGAGGGGGAATTTGTCAGTTGTCAGTGGTCAGTTGTCAGTTGTCCACGGCGGATCTTCCGATGCGACAGGTCTCAACAAGAATCGAACATCCGCACCGCAACTGGCCACTGACAACGGACAACTGACCACTGACCACTGACAAATGACAACTGACAACTGACCACCGAAAACGAACAAGTCCAGAGAGCTTTCAAAGAAAGACCGACCAAGGAACTCGCCATGACTCCGCTTCTCATTTCCGTACTGGTGTTTGTCGGCGTGACGGCCCTTTTGGGATTTCTCGCCTTCGTTTTTGGGGAGGGCAGTTCCCGCATCTCCGATCGGCTCGATCTGCTGACGGGGCGGAAGAAGAAGGAAGATGAAACGACGACGATTCTCAAAAGGACGGCGTTCGACCGCGACAAGAAGTCGCTCATGGAGATGCTGACGCCGAATATGCCCAGTTTGCACAAGCTGATCGAGCAGGCCGACGCGAACATCCGGTCGAGTACGCTGTTCGGAATCGGCGCGGTCTTGGGCGTCTTGGGATTCACTCTGAGTTGGATGGCGGGCGTGAAAGTGTGGTTGGCGCCCTTGCTCGGGCTCATCATGTTTTCGGTGCCCTTCGTTTGGCTCCTCGCCAAGCGGAAGAAGCGGCTATCCGCCTTCGCGGCGCAACTCTCCGACGCCCTGGAGTTGGTCGCCCGCGCTCTCCGCGCGGGACACTCCCTCGCCGCGGGCATGCACGTCGTCGCCGAGGAAATGCCTTCGCCGATCGCCGAGGAATTCAGCCGGGTTTACGAGGAGCAAAACCTGGGCATCCCGATCGAGGACGCCCTAAAAGGCATGTGCGAACGGGTGCCGAATTTCGATTTGCGCTTCTTCGTCACCAGCGTGCTCATCCAGCGTCAGACGGGCGGCGACCTCTCGGAAATTCTCGACAAGATCGGCTACGTCATTCGCGAGCGGTTCCGCATTCTCGGCCAGGTAAAGGCCCTCACCGCGGAAGGCCGGCTCTCCGGCGTCATCCTCATCGCCCTGCCCTTCAGTTTGTTCCTATTGATGATGCACATCAAGTACGACTACGTCGAGAAGCTCTGGACCCACGAATTGGGCATCCAGATGTCGATTGCGGCGCTCATCATGCAGATCGTCGGGGCGATCATCATTCGGAAGATCGTCAACATCAAGGTCTAGTCGACCCGGGGCGCCTGCCGATGCGAGGCCGCGGCGCGTGCCCGAGGCAAGCCAGGCAATTTGGCGAACGAAACGAAGCGAAACACAGTGTTGAGACAATCGTGATCAGTAAAGATTGCCGGATGTAGTGACGAGTATATGTCGTAGGCGCACATCTCGTTGATTGCATCGCGAATCCGCTCATGACGCACCCTTGAGGAATCTCCCATGGTTTACATGCAAGACATCATCCCGCTCCTGGTCTTCGGGGGCATTGTGATGGGCATCTGGGCTGTTTTGTCCATGATCTCCAACCGCAATAGCCGGGCGATGGATCGCTTGTCGCGGATATCGCGGCCCCAGTCGCTCGCGGACATCGAGGATCCGGCCAAGTCGATGAAGAAGGAGAAATACCAGGGCTTCGTGGATGCGGCCAAGTCGTTGGCCTCTCCCTTGATGCCGCAAACGGAGCTCGAGCAGAATGCCCTCAAGCAGAAACTGGCGAACGCGGGGTTCCGCAGCGACACTGCCGTCGCGGTGTACTCCGGCATACGCCTGGCTTGCTTGGGAACCTTTCTGGCGATCTCGCTCATGATTTACTTGCCGGGTCAGGGGCTGAGCATCAAATCGCTGCAATGGATCGTGGTCTGGACGGGATTTGGGTTCTACTTGCCCAGCATGATTCTGTGGTATTTGCGGCGCAAACGCCAGGAAGAGATTTTTCTCACGTTGCCGGACGCGCTCGACTTGCTGGTGGTTTGCGTGGAGAGCGGACTTGGCTTGGATGCGGCCATGCGGAAAGTCTGCGACGAAATGAGCGAACACGCGAAAATCATGTGCGAGGAATTGTCGCTGGCGAATTTCCAACTGCAGATGGGCCGGCCGCGACGCGAAGTATTACACGATCTCGGGGTGCGAACGGGAGTGGACGACGTTCGCAGCTTGGCGGCCATCTTGATTCAGGCTGACCGTTTCGGTTCGTCCATCGCGCAGGCGTTGCGAGTGCAATCGGATTCGATGCGGACGCGGCGCAAGCAAATCGCGGAAGAGAAGGCCGCCAAGACGGCGGTGCAGTTGCTCTTCCCGCTGATCCTGTTCATCTTCCCCGGGATCTTCGTGGTCCTGGTGGGCCCCGCGGCGATCAACATCATGGAGACGTTGCTCAAGCCGCAGTAAATTTCCCCCTCACGGACCACGGGCCTTTCCCCCGTGACTATTAGGAGAGCGTTCCAAATGAATGGATTCATCAAGAAATCGGTGGCGGGCCTGGCGATATCGGCCGGGCTCTCCAGTCTCGGCGGCTGCGTCCTTTATCGCCAGGTGGTCGATCCGTGTTATCCGGAACGGTACACCAGCATGGCGCGGATGTCGGTGAAAGACACCTTCAACGCTCAGGCCCAGCGCGGCCATACGTTGGACCAGACCATCTGGGGCCACCATTTCGAGAAGGACGGGAAAACAGGCGACGACGTCCTGGTGAAGGACGCCAAGACCAAGGAAGAACGGGTGACGCTGACGGCCGGCGCGAAGGAGCATTTGAAGTATATCGCGTTCCGCCAGCCGACTCCGGACCCCGTGGTCATGCTCCAACGGGACGTGAACAACGAGGTGAATTTCCGCCGCAAGCTCGCCATCGAGAATTACCTGGCGACGTTGATGCCGGGGCGGCCCTTCGTCGTGGAGGAATGGGACGTGCGTGAACTCAACCCGGTCGTTCTGCCGCCGCGCTTCCAAGATCAGCAAGGCAATCCGAATCCGGGTTCGTCGCAGTTGATTTTGCCGCAAATGATCTCCGGTTCCACGACGAGCGGCGGCGGCTCGGGCGGAAGCCAGTAAAGTTTGATCGGCGTCCATCGGGGGTTCCTTCCCCCGATGGGACGCTAACCCATCGCGGAGTTCGCAACATGAATGGTCCAGCAATGCCCGCGCGATTTCTTGTCGCAGTTTGTTTCGCGCTCGTCCTGACCGACCCTGGCGAAGTTGTCGCCTGGGAGCCCTCGTGCGCTCCGGCGGCGACCGTTACGCCCGCGGCCCCAAGCGCCCGCATCCAGGCGAACAAACTGTTCGACTACATTCGCGGCAACCGCTCGCGCATGGTTCAAATCACGACCATCGCCTTTGGCATCGGCCTGGTGATTTTGATGACCGCGACCCGCAAAAGCTAACCCCAACTTTGACGACTGTGCCCGGCTGGAGCGGGGCCTTCTTCTTTGAGATTGCAACCATGGTGATGAATTCCAAAAGCGCGAACCTCGAATGGGAAGGCGCCGGCCTGCCCGAGGCGCCCAGCGCGCCGGAGAACCTGAAGGAAGCGGGGCTGACGCTCTCCTTTCTCAACGATTTGATGTTGCGCATCTTGTACGTGCGCGGCGGCATGCTCGGACTGGAGTTGGCCCGTTACCTCTGCCTGCCCTTTAAGGTCATCGAAGATTCGCTCAAGTTCCTCAAGGACGAGAAATGCCTGGAAGTCGCCGGCGGCGACTTGATCGGCCGGGTAAGCTACAAATTCAACCTCACCGAGCTAGGTCGACGCCGCGCCCAGGACGCGATGAAACAATGCGCCTACATCGGCCCCGCGCCGGTGCCGATGGAGGACTACATCGAGCAGACCTATCGGCAGGCGGTGACCGGCATTAGTTGCAGCCCCGAACCGTTGCGGTCGACGTTCAGCCACCTCGTCATCCGGGAAGAGCTTTTCAACGCCATCGGACCCGCCATCGTCAGCGGCAAGAGCGTCTTCATCTACGGCCCTCCCGGCAACGGCAAAACCTCCATCGCCCGCTCCATCGGCGATTTCATGAACAACGCCGGCGGCGAAATCTACGTCCCTTACGCCTTCATCGCCGAAAACGCCATCATTACGCTTTACGATCAGTCCATTCACAGCGCCGTCGAAGGCGAGGGTAACGACCGCATCGAGGACAATGAGGCGACCATTCGACGTTTGCTCAACACGGGCACCGTCGACGCGCGCTGGGTGCGCATTCGCCGCCCCGTGGTCGTGACCGGCGGCGAGCTCAACCTTGAGATGTTGGATTTGCGCTACAATGCGTCCAGCAATTTCTATCAGGCGCCGTTGCATGTCAAGGCCAACGGCGGAGTCTTCCTCATCGACGACTTTGGCCGCCAACTGTGCAGTCCCAAGGAATTGCTCAATCGCTGGATCTTGCCGTTGGAAGATCGACATGACTTCTTGACGCTCGCCAGCGGCAAGAAGATCGAAGTGCCCTTTGAACAGCTGATCATTTTCTCGACCAACCTCGATCCGAAAGACCTGGTCGACGACGCGTTCCTGCGGCGTATTCGCCACAAGGTGGAAGTGCTGGCGCCGACGCGTGATGTGTACGAGAGAATCTTCAACAACATGTGCAAGCGGGTCGGCGTGAACACCTCGCCGGAGGCGATCCAGTACCTGTACGACCGCTATTACGACAAGGGCCGCTGCCCGCGCGCCAGTGATTGTCGAGATCTACTGGAGATTGTCCAGTCGATATGCCGATTCCGAAGACAACCCGTTCAACTCACTCGGGATTTGATGGCGGAAGCATCTCAGTCGTTCATTTGCGAATTTACTTGAGATACGCGGTCGAGGCAAACGAGGAAGGCCTCGTCCTGTCCGCCGGTCAGTTACAAACCACACGTCTTTTCGAGGTAGGCCATGGACGGTCGCTTGTCCCTTGCGGCGCCCCTTGTTCTCTGTCTCTTCGTCACGGGCTGCAACACGACCGGAGGCGCCAAGAATTTGGGCGGCATCAAGCCGACGGAGACGATCACGAAAACCACGCCAACCGAGCCCGCGCCGCCGCCTCAGATTGCGCAGCGCGCCAAGGATGGACCCAAACGCGCTCCTTCCGCTGAGTTCATCGTCTCGTTGGCCGCCATGAGCGAAGAGGCGGCCAAGAAAAAGAAAAAGACGGAACCGGAGCAATTCATCCGCTCCATGGACGAGACGCGCCGCCTTTATCAGGAGGCGCTCAAGGTCGATCCGAATTATGAAAAGGCCCAGCACGGCCTGATTCGCGCACACACGCAGCTGGGCGAACATCACAAAGCCCAAGATATCGTACGCGCGGGGCTGGAAAAGAACCCGCGGGACGGTCGGCTTTGGGTTGAATTAGGCATGACCTACAACCGGCAAAAGAATTACGAAGAGGCGCTCAAAGCGTTTCGCAAGGGGTTGGAGGTCGATCCGGAAAATCGACAATACAAACAGGCGATGGGCTTTACGCTCGTCTGGTCGGGCAGACTCAACGAGGGCATGGAATACCTGACGGTCGCCTTGGGCAAGGCCGGCGCGCATTACAACGCGGCGGGCATCTTGCGGCAGCAAAACCGTTTGGACGAAGCTAAACAGCACCTGCAAATGTGCTTGGACGCGGACCGAAATTTTGAACGTGCTCGGGAGATGCTGGCGGAACTGCGACCCGCCGCGCCGGCCCCGACCACTCCGGGTGCGGAAATCCTTCCGGCGGGCGGCTTGGCGCCTGTCGCGGCGCCAAGCGTGCCGGACCGCGGGACACCAATCGCCGCGCCGACGATCCCCGCGCCGTCCATACCGGCTCCGGCGCCCGTGGCGCGTCCCGCGGAGTTGCCGCCGGCGTTGGAATTCTCTCCCCTTCAATAGACGCACAACTTCCCCGGCTCTTATCCTTGCGCTACGCTCCCGGTGCTTCCGGGAGCGTAGCGCTTTTTTTGTTTAGTTGGCGAAAACGGTGTCCGAGCGTATCGTAGCGGAAGGAAATCTGGGAGGACTACGCATGCGCACCTTGGGATTTTGTGGATTGCTCGCCGTGATCGGCGCGATGGCCGGTTGGGAGCGAAGCGGCGGCGCCCCGGTCAAGGACGTCGGCTCCCAAGAACATAAGTTGGCGCCGCTTTCCACTTTGGCGTTTCAATATGAATTGAAGGCGCAGGAGGAGACTCGGATCATCGCGTCCGGCAGCCAGCCGTTCTATCAAGGGCTGTATGTGTTTGACGGCGACGGCAATTGCGTGGCCTGGGACGACTACGGCGGAACAGAAGTGCGTGAGGATTCCGCGGTGATCTTCGTGCCCCCGACGCAGGCGTCCTATCGCGTCGAAGTGCGCAGTTTCTTCCCCATGACGAACGATGTTCGCGTGGTGGTTCGCTGATTCCGCTGGCTTGAGGTTTGAAAATCATGCACCGAGCGATTCTGACGTTGGCTGTGGCGGCGATATTTCTCTTTCATGCCCAGGCCGCGCCGCGCGGCGGGGGTTTTGGCCTGATGGCCAAGGTTCCCTCCGGGAGCGAGGAAAGCCCCGGCACCTACGATCTCGACAAAAAAATGACCTTTCCCGCGGGACAGCGCGCTTGCGTGATCGTCACCGGACGCGGCCCGGATGCGCCGCCCACGAACCTGACGCTACTGATCCTGGATGAAAAAGGTCAAATCATCGCGAGCGATCAGGGGACATACAATCTCGTCGCGGTTTGGTATCCCAAGCGGGACGCCGTCTGCACGATTCGCATTCTCAATCCGGACTCCCACATTCATAACGCGTTTGTATCCGTGAAGTGAAGCGTCTTCAAGCACCGTTCTCAGGCAAGGCGATCGACTGGAATTCGCCGCCCACAACCACCGCCCAGGGACGTCCCTTGACCTTCCAACCGCCGAAGGGGCTATTGCGACTCTTGGACAGGAAGCGGGCCGGCTCGATGGTCCATTCGCAATCGGGGTCAAGAAGGGTCACGTCCGCGTCCGCATTGTCTTTGAGCGTGCCGCGTTCGAGGTTCAAGATGCGCGCGGGATTCGCCGTCAGCTTTTCAATCAACGCGGGCCAGGTCAGATGCCCCGGTTCGATGAGCGTCTTTACGCACAGAGCCAACAAAGTTTCCAGGCCGACAATGCCGAAGGGCGATTGATCCAGTTCCCGAATCTTCTTTTCGGTGGCCAGGGGAGAATGATCGCTGGCGAGCACGTCCAGAGTTCCGTCCTTGAGTCCTTCGATGAGCGCCAGGACATCGAGGCGCGTGCGCAGGGGCGGGTTGACCTTGTAGTTGCTGTCGAAGCCGCGCAGGTTTTCGTCGGTGAGAGCGAGATAATGCGGGCAGACCTCGGCCGTGAGATGGACGCCGCGTTCTTTGCCGCGCCGGATCAGTTCGACGCCGGCGGCGGTGGAGACATGGAGCACATGGAGTCGGCCGCCCGTGAGGCGCGCTAGCTCGATGTCGCGATGCAGGATGACTTCTTCCGCTTCCGACGGCATGCCGCGCAATCCGAGGCGCATGCTCTCGCGTCCCTCGTTCATGACGCCGTCGCGCGTCAGATCGGGATCCTCCGCATGGCATAGGACTGGCTTATCGAACATGCGACAGTATTCGAGGGCGCGGCGCATGATCTCGGCGCTGACGACGGCGTTGTCGTGATCGGTGAAGGCGACGGCGCCGCCGTCGACCTGGCCGCCGATCTCGGCCAACTCCAAGCCTTGGCGATTTTTGGTGATGGCGCCGATGGGGAAGACGTTGGCGTTGCCGGCACGCTCCGCCTGAAGATAGACGAACTCAGCCGATGCCTGGTTGTCGAGCGCCGGTTCGCAGTTGGGCATGCAGGCGACGGACGTAATGCCGCCGGCCAGCGCCGCCGCCGTGCCCGTCGCGATCGTCTCGTCTTCCTCGCGCCCCGGCTCGCGCAAATGTACATGCATGTCGATCAAGCCGGGACAAACGATCTTGCCCGCGGCATCCAGCGTTTGACTCGGCTGCAATCCCGTCCGCGGCCCGATGCCCAAAATGCGTTCGCCCCGGATCCACAATTCATCGACCCGGTCGAGGGATTGGGAAGGATCGATGATTCGTCCGTTGATGATGCGGAGGATGTTCATGCTGGAGATGTTTTGAGTGATTGCCAAATGCGTAGGTCAACTGCCGCCGTTTTTGCCTTCGCCGAGGGATGCCAGCTTGGCCCGCAAACGCGCGACTTCCGCTTCGGCGGTTTCGGCACGCTGTCGCTGCTCCTTTGCGATTTTCGCTTCGGCTTCCGCCCTTTTCGCTTCGGCTTCCGCCCTTTTCGCTTCGGCTTCCGCCCTTTTCGCTTCGGCTTCCGCCCTTTTCGCTTCAGCTTCCGCCCTTTTCGCTTCAGCTTCCGCTTTCTTCTCTTGGGCTTGCGCTTTCTTCCCTTGAGCTTGCGCTTTCTTCTCTTGCGCGCGTGCGTTTTGTGCTGCGGCCTCGTTTACCGTGGGCACGACCTTGCCGGCCGCGTCGAAAAAACGCACGTAGGGAAAGACATTGTTGAAATAGGGTCCGTGCCAGCGGCCCAGTGTCACGCCCAGGGTTTCGCACGAAAGACGGCCATCTTCATCGGGCTGGATCGGCTCGAATGCCTCGTTGACGCGCCGGTAGCCTTCCAGGATGTCGTTGTCCGGGTCGTAAATGAAATACTCCCGACATTCGAACGCCTTTTCGTAAATGTCCTTTTTGATGGTGCGATCGATTTTCACCGTCGACGGCGAGGCCAACTCGATGATGAGATCCGGCAGTCGGCCTTCCTCCTCCCACACCGCCCAATAGGGGCGCCGTTTGTGGAAGTCCACCTTGTCGACGAAGAAGAAATCGGGACCGCGATAGTCCAGGTTGCGGGCCTGTTCGTGATTGAAGTAGACGAACATGTTGCCGCCGCAAAAATAATCGCGTCGATCCGCCATAAGCTGCGTCACGCAGTCGATGAGCAGATTCATTTCCAGGCGATGCCAGTAGGTCTCCAAGGGAATTCCATCCTCCTCAAGCAGATCCATGGGCGGTTCGGGAGCATCGTAATCCACATGCATGAGGGCCGCGACGCGGCGCGGCGATAACGGCGGCGGCGGGGCGGGTTGGTCAAAAGGGATTATGGTGGACATGGTCTGTTTCTCCTCTCGGCTCATACTCTCCATTTCACGGCGCGACGGCATATTTAGTCTACTCTTATTCTGGTTGTCCGCTCAACAGATACAGCACCGCCATTCGCACCGCGAGGCCGTTGGTGACTTGTTGAAGGATGGCCGAGTTCGGTCCGTCAGCGACCACCGGGGTAATCTCCACGCCGCGGTTGATAGGGCCGGGCGCCAAGAGGAGCAAGTCCGGTTTCGCCTTCGCGAGCCGGGCGCTGTCCATGCCGAAGAGGCGGGCATACTCGGCGATGGAGGGAAATAGGCCGTTGCGTTGTCGCTCGAACTGAATCCGCAACATGTTGATGACGTCGCAGCGGGGGAGGATCGCGTCGAGACTATGCGAAACTTCGACGCCCAACTCGGCGATGGTGCGCGGCAAGAGCGTCGGCGGACCACACACGATGACCTTCGCCCCCAGTTTGTTGAGGCCGTGGATGTTGCTACGCGCCACCCGGCTGTGAGCGATGTCGCCGACGAGGCCCACGGTGAGGCCGTCGAGCCGCCCCTTGATTTGCCGAATCGTGAAGATGTCGAGCAAGCCTTGCGTCGGATGTTCATGGGCGCCGTCGCCGGCGTTGACAATGCCGCATTCCAGATGCTGGGCGAGCAGATAGGGGGCGCCGGAGGAGCCGTGGCGCACGACCATCAGATCGATGCCCATGGCCTCGATGTTCTTGGCCGTGTCGATGAAGGTCTCCCCTTTCGAGAGACTGGATCCGGAAGGCGAGAAATCGAGCACATCGGCGCCAAGTCGACGGGCGGAGAGTCCGAAGCTGGTCTTGGTGCGCGTCGACGACTCGAAAAAGAGATTGACGACGACCTTGCCGGCGAGATTGGCGCGCTTGCGCTGGCGGCGTTTGCTGTCGTCGACGAAGTTCTCGGCCATATCCAAAATAACGACAAGCTCGTCGCGGGAGAGTTCCTCCAGGCCGAGCAAATGCCGGCGCGTCCAGGGCATTTTGGCGATGGGGACGGCGGCGGGTTCGACGCGCATACCAAGCTCCAGGCAGAGGGAGATTCCTGGGCGTTTCGCGATTCCAGGCTTGATGTTACCATATCGCCGTCGCGGCGGCTTGCAACGGGGTGCTACAATGACGGGAGGCTCGGTTCTCGCCCGCTGCGACAGCCGCGATTCTGGAATCGCGTCGAACGTGGATCGCGCCGCTGGATGACGAATGACTGGGGCCCCGAGGATGTCGATGTTTTCGCAAACCGTGGAATATGCCTTGCGGGCGGTGGTTCATTTGGCGAGCGCGTCGCCGTCGCCGTGTACGACGGAAGCGATCGCCAAATCGACGCGCGTGCCGCAGGCATACCTATCGAAAGTCCTGCAGAACCTGGTGCAGGCGGGGATACTACGCTCGCAACGTGGTCTGGGCGGCGGCATCTCATTGGTCCGCCCTCCCTCGGAACTCACCATCCTGGAAGTCGTCAACGCCGTCGATCCGATCCAACGCATCAGGTCTTGTCCGCTCGACCTCGCGTCTCACGGGACCAATCTCTGCCCCTTGCACAGACGCGTCGACAATGCTCTGGCGATGGTTGAAAAGGCGTTCGCCGAATCGACCTTGAAAGAGATTCTCGACGAGCCGACTACAAGCACTCCATTGTGCGATTTCCCTTCACCTCGGCTAAGCTTGCCCATAGAACAAAGCGAGTCCGTTTCTCTCCCTGTTCCACGAAAGGATCACTCATGAATCGGTTCCTGCTTGTTTTCGGCCTCGCACTGGCGACCGCGTCCTCCGCCGGCGCCCAGGAATGGCAGAAGCTCTTTGACGGCAAAACTCTCGACGGCTGGGAAGGCTCCGCACACTGGGTCGTGAAGGACGACGCCATCAGCGGCGTCATCACCAAGGACACCCTCATCAAGACCAACACCTTCCTGATCTGGAAGGGCGGCAAAATCGCTAACTTCGAACTCAAATGCAAATTCCGCATGGAAGGCGGCAACTCGGGCATCCAGTACCGCTCCACGCACCTCGCCAAGGATAAAGCCGATCCCTTTATCGTCAAAGGCTACCAGGCCGATATCGCCCCCAATCGCTTCAACGGCATCCTTTACGAAGAACGAGGCCGGGGCATCCTCGTCGAGGTCGGCAAGAAGGTCGTCATCGATGAAAAAGGCAAGAAGGAAGTCGTCGGCTCTCTTGGCGACAATATCCTCGACAAGTTCGACATCACCAAATGGCACGAGTACCACATCATCGCCAAGGGCAATCATCTCCAACAATTCATCGACGGCAAACAGGTGATTGATCTCGTGGATCATGACCAAAAGGGCCGCGCCCTGGAAGGCCTCCTCGCCCTGCAAATCCATGTCGGCGGACCGATGGTCGTGCAATTCAAGGACATTGAACTGAAGCGGTTGCCGGAAGGCGGGATCATCAATCCGTGAGCCGGGATGGTTTGTGCCGCAAGGATAGCAGTGACGTGGGACGGCTCTCCTGAGCCGTCCAGCCGGCATGAGAATTGAGCGTCGTGGATCCGGTATGGAGATGGAAAAGCTCCACGACCGGGTTTTGAAAGTTCGGGATGTCGTTCCCCAGGCGGCTTCCCGCATTTAACTTCCGAAACCGCCGCGAGGACGCGTCTGGATGGAATAGGATTTTCCGGAAGTCGCCGGGGAGTTCTTTCGAGCCGGCAAATCGAGCTTTGACTTTGAGTCAACGCTTCCCTTTGCTCGCGCCTTCCAACCGTTCCAGAGCGGCGAAAGCTTCCATAGTCAAGCGTGCGCCCACGGGACCGCTGGTCCATCTCCTCAACAAGCCTTTCGCCTCGCCATCTCCGATCCGTTCCAGGACCATGACTGCCCGTATCCGGCGAAGTTGTTCCGAGGCAAGCGCGGCTCCCTGTTTTTGTTCGAGAATCCTCTTCGCTCGAACACTGAACTCAAGCGATGCCGCGCTTGCCAGAGCCTTTTCGAGATAAGGCATTGCTTGTTCATCCAGTGCGTGCAATGCCTTCGACGCGGCTTCGCGAACGGCGAATTGGTCGCTGCCCAGATCGGTGAGCAAGCGTTGAATCCGCTTGGGATCCAGCGCCTGCGCGGGTTTGATCTTCTCGGCAAAGAACTTGACCGCCTCCGCCGGTTTCGCCAAGAACTTCCCCTCAGATTGAAATGATTCCCGGGCATCCTTCGCAGCCAGGTTGTTCCATGCGCTTTGGAGGGATACGGAATCCGCGACGCGGGGAGGCCGAATGTCCCAGGCCAGCACGGTGGTGTCCTGGCTTCCTGAAAAGAGCAACTCTCCCGGCCCGAAGGCCAGGGTGGTCGGTTGATCGCGATGACCCTTGAATTCGAGCCGCTTCGTCCATGTCGCCGTTTCCCAGACTTGAATCTCGCCTCCGGGAACGGCGGTCGCCATGAAGCGGCCGTCACGCGAAAAGGCGGCGGCTAAGATGTGCGACGCCTCGGGCAATGTCGCGACACGCTCGCCGGTGGCGACCGCACATACAAAATTGCCGTCGGCCGTGACGACGAGTCGGCCATCGGGGGAAAATGCTTTGTCGAGAGGATGGCCTCCCCTAAATTCAGGCAGTTCCGTCCCGCCAGCGACATCCCAAAGTCGAACGTGTTGCGGAGGACCACGCAGCCCCCCCAGCCCCAACCCTAGATCCTCCTCGTAAGTCACGACCACTGTCTTGCCATTCGGAGAAACTTGCGTCAGGCATACGACGTAAGACTGCTTCTGCAGTGCATCCGGCAGGACTGTGAAGTTCCGTACTTCCTTGCCGGCCTCGAAATCCCAAATGCGCACCAGGCCGCCGTGCCCTTCGACGGTGACCAGAGACTTGCCGTCGCTGGTGAAGGCCAAGTCGTGGGCAGCCCCTTTGAAACTGGGAAAGCGGTCCACAAACTTTTCGGCAGCCAGGTCGTACAAGCGGATGCGCGAGCCGAAATAGATCGTTCCGGGAGTCTTGGGATCGGTGAACCGCACGCCTTCATCCGACACGGGCCAGGCGAGAAATCGGTCGTCAGGGCTGATCGCCAAGCCGGACGGGTATGCGACCGGGAGTCTGCGGAGATGCTTGCCGGTGGCGCCATCCCAGAGGTGGGCGTTGCCGTCTTGGGTGCGCGTGACGACCCGGCTGCCGTCGCTCGTGACGAGAATCTGCTCGACGACACTATCCCCCGCTTCGGGGGTCAGCGTTTTACCCGTGGCCGTGTCCCAACGATAAATCGCCCCACTGACGGCGCCCGTCAGCGTTTTGCCGCCATCCGTGAACTGAAGGTTGCTCGCAGCGCGGTCAATGCACAGGCGTTCTTCCCCGGTGGTCACGTCGTACAAGCGGATCGAACCGCAGGCGGCGGCAACTGTTTTGCCATCCGGGGCGAAGGCCACGCTGCCGCGGCTGGGCCTGTGATTGCCCTCCTTGGCAAAGGCTTTCAATTCTTTGCCGGTATCCACATCAAAAAGTCGGAGAAAGACGCCCCCCTGCGTACCAAGCGTGGCCAGCGTTTTGCCGTCCGGCGAGAAAGTCAGACTGCCAACGCCGTAGCCTTCCTTTCCATGCATGAAGCGGCGCAGTTCCTTGCCTGTTTCCACGTCCCAGAGCCGTGCGAAGTAGTTGCCCTTGTCGTTTGCGTATCCGCCGCTTGCCATCCGTTTGCCGTCCGCGGAGAAGGCGATTGCGAGAATCTGCGAGAATTCATTGGCGAGAGCCGACTCCGGATTGTCATGCGCGAACTCGCGGATCGTTTTTCCAGTCTCGAAGTCGATCAAGTGAACGATCTTCCTTCGGGATGTCATGGCGATGGCTTTGCCGTTCGGCGTGAATTCGAGCAATTCTCTACCCCCTGAACTGGAGCGGGGGCCCTGGATCGTTCGAAGCTCCTTGCCGGTGACGGCGTCGCGAACGGAGAGCGCGAAGCCTTGCTTGACGACAAGCGTGCGGCCGTCCGGGGAGAACACGCCGCCGTCCATGTTCCCCAAGTTCAACGAGAAAACCTCGCGGCCGGAGGTCAGATCGAAGACACGAGAAAAATTGTTGTCGTTGGCGACGAAGGCCGTCTTGCCATCGGGAGCAACAGCCATGGTATTTACGTGTATTCCGTCTCTGAAACGCGAGGTCCCAAAGCGCAGCGTGCTGCCGACGGGCAAGGGATCCTCCTGTTGCACGATTTTCGCCCCATCCATCGGTCCAGCCGCCTCCTTGCTCGCGTCCGTTTTCTTCGACGGGTCAGCCTGGCCCATACCTGCATAGAGTCCAACACCGAGGGCGATGGCGACAAGCAAGGCGAGGATCGATTTCATGGCAAGACCTTTCAAGGCGCCGGCCGAACTGAGGACGAGGACGGCGATCGGCGCGGGCACGACCGCCCCCGTCGAGAACAAAAGACCCAGGCAGGAGTCGAGCAGGGACTTATTTACCGCCGCTTGCAGGGCTTCGGGAGTCAACACCGCGAGGCCGAGCCCGACGGCGGCGATTCCCCGACGTTCCAACCGCATGCGCAGCGTCTTGCGGCCTTCTTCCAGTCGCCGCTTGAGCGTGCCGAGCGACCAGCCGAGGCGCCTGGCCGCTTCATCGCGGGTCAAACCGGTCAGGTAACACAACAAAAGGGGTGAACGCAAGCGCTCGGGAAGGCGCTGCAATTCTTCGTCGAGAGCCTGCCGAACCTCCTGCCACACCAGTTGGGCTTCCGGAGCGATCGTTTCACAGGGCTCGGGCGGCGGTTCCTTCACAAGCGTGAGCCGCTGCTTGCGGACCTTCCTGGCGATCCGACAAGTCGTCTTGTGAAGCCAGGCCGGTAGCGTGCGCCCTTGGCGGATTGATGTCGCCAGACGCGCCAGACTGAGAAAGACGGCCTGGAAAACATCCTCGGCATCCGCGGTATTGTCGACCAATCGACGGGCGGCGCCCAACACCATCGGACCGTGGCGGGCGATCAGCAGTTCGAATGCCTCGCGATCTCTGGCGGTAACGAAGCGATGCAGCAGCACGGCGTCTTCCGGCGGCACGGCTTCCTCGCAGAGCCGGCGCAGGTATTGCCGCAGAACTTCGATCGATCGAACGGACATACGTCAATTCTCGTCGGGAAGAATCGAATTTCCTTATAAGTGCCCGCAGCGGACATGTCGGCTCAACTTTTTTGCCTTTCTGCGCTCGTTTCAGATTTCGCCTACCCCAAATCCTACCACGACCAACTGAAACTCGCCGCTTAAGAGGCGGAGGAGTCCCGCACAGATTGTCGCGTCAGTGCCCACCCACGCACTTTCTCACGACTCCCCGAAATAGGCGCCTCTCAGTAACTTAGTTTGAACGAATCGGCCGGCAAGCCGGGGTTTCCGAGGTTATCGTACCTTGGGCGGCCAACCCAGGGACGAGCCGGACTCGCCCTAGTCACCTTTCTCATGTTAGAATGGAACAGGTTCCCAAATGCCCTTGGTCTTCCGGGCCATGAAACGAGAAGCCGACGGTCTTCCCCGTGTTGCGGACTCTGCCACTGGCCTCGGAGCGCGCGACCCGAAGGACGCCCATGTGATCGGGGAAATGGTTCAAGTCGGGCCAAAGGGCATGTCGGTCAACCCAACGGTTGCGGACTTGCCCCTTGAGTTGACGCCGCCGCGAGTAAATCCTGCGGGTTGGGGAGTTGCCTCGATTCGCGTTTTTCAACATGGAGTTGGTCCGTTTGCCGCTGGTCTTGAGCTTCTTCCCGATGTCCCAGGCCACGGAGTGGTTAGGCCAGTAGCGGTTGTGTCGCTCGCTCACTACCGAGCCGACATTGTCGCGACAAGAAACGACTGGATAGATACAGGTTTATGACATGGTCGCAACACCTACGAAGGCCGATCCCCACCGAGAATACGTTGGGTTCGTCGTCCGCATGTTCAAGCTAATGGCGGAGGATCCCGAACTGGAGTCGGACGAAGCCGAAGCCGCGCGAAATGACATTGACGGCGTCTGGCATACGTTGTCCGATCCGCAGAAAGCGCGGCTTCAGGGTCTCTCGCTCGATCTTAAGTGTCTCCAAACTTGACGGCGGGCTGTGTCGACAACTAAAGGGTTCCTTCTACCCCCCATCCCACCCCGGCAAAAACGACTGTCGAAATCCCGCCGGCACGCTGACGCATGGAGATTCCATCCGAATCCGCACGGGCGGTTGCGAGGCCGACGCGGTGTGAATCCGCGCGTCGCGGCGCATCTCGGCGAGGGCGCGGCGGGCGCCGGCGTGGGCGAGGTCCGGCGTGTTGCATTGCCGGCTCAAATGAAGCTGGATCAGATGGGCGAGCCGGCCGGGTTGGGAACGCGCGAGCAGACGCTTGAGAAAGTCGGCGGCCTGGCGATTGGACAGATGGCCGCGCGAACCCATGACGCGATTGATGAGCGAGGCCGGTCGTCCGCTTTCGCGCTGCATGGTTTCGTCGTGATTGAACTCCAGGGCGAGAATGTCGACATCTTGCAGGCGCCGCACCAGCTTTTCGTTCCACGCGCCCAGATCGGACAAATACCCCAAGGCGATCGCGCCGCCGCCTTCCGGCAGCAAGGCCTCAAAACGAAAGCCGCAATTGACCCCGGCGTCGTGCGGCACGAAGAAGGTCTCGCAACGAAAGGCGTCCGTGAAAGGAAGCATCTGATCGAGTTCGAATCGCCGAATCAGTCCGCTTTCCTCAAGGGCCAGGAATGCCGAATCGGGCTTGGACAGCGCGAGGACATTGCGAGGATGGCAGTAAACCGGCACGCCGCGTTCATGGAGTTCGAAGGCAGTCGAGTCGTTCCAGTGATCGCCGTGCGGGTGCGTGAAGAGCACCGCCTGGATATCGTCCCAGGTGAGATCGAAGGCTTGGAAGGTCCTGGCGAGACGGCGAGGGTTGATCCCCAGATCGATGAGGACGCCAAAGCCGTCGTAGCGAATGAAACTGGCGTTTCCGTCGCTGCCGCTGGCAAGAACGCAAAATTCCATGGGGAATATCCTGCTTCCCTGGGCGGGGTGGTTAAGATTGCATTGTACCTGCGGACGCACCGCATGTCCCAATTCCTCGCCGCTTGCGGCTTAGCGTCCGCATCGCCATCACAGGACGGAAAGTACAACCCATGGACCCCGCTCCTCAACACCGTTTCACCGGCATGGCCGACGTCTACGCCCGCAGCCGGCCGGACTACCCCCAAGAGGTTCTCGCGTTCCTATCCGCGCGATGCGGCCTTCATGCCGGTTCCCATATTGTCGACATCGGCTCAGGCACCGGCATCAGCAGTCGTTGGCTTGCCCGCGCCGGCTGGACCGTGACCGGCATCGAACCGAATGACGACATGCGTCGGAAAGCCCAAGACTTCGCACCGCGCGACGCGATCGCGCCGACGTATCACGCCGGAACCGGAGAGGCGACCGGTCTGGATGATGGTGTCGCCGACCTCATCGTCTGCGCCCAGGCGTTTCATTGGCTCGACCCCGCCAAGGCGCTGCCGGAGTTTCATCGGATCCTCAAAGCCGGCGGCTGGGCGGCGTTGATTTGGAATGAGCGGGACGAGTCGGACGCCTTCACCGCTGACTTCGGACGACTCATCCGCCGTAATCCCGAGAGCGTCCGCACGGAGAACGCCCGCCAAAGCGCCTGGAAAGCGTTCTTGGCCGACGAGGAATTCGCGGACAAAAAACGCACGGATTTTCGTCATCATCAAGTCATGGACGAGGAAGACATCGTCGGCCGGGCCTTGTCGATGTCGCATGTGCCGCGCGATCCCGAGGGAAGGGCGGAACTGACCGCCGCGCTTCACGCATGTTTCACACGTTGGCAAAGGGATGGGGCGGTCGTGATGCACTATCAAACAGCGGTTTTTACGGGGCAAAACCCGCAGAATCTTGGTCTGGACGCCGTCTGAATTCGGTTGCCATAAGAAAAAGCGGCGTCTTGTGGCCGGCGCGGTTCCTTGGTAGTGTGATGGGTAAGCGACGACGGATCTCTGAGGAAGCAACCATGGCGGATAAGAAGACCATCCTGATCGTGGATGACGATCAAGAACTCTCCGACGGCATTCGCGCGGTCCTGGAAAACCAGGGGCATCGCGTCCTGCAAGCCCGCGACGGCCAACAGGGCAAGACCCTCGTTTATCAGCAACGGCCCGACTTGGTCATCCTCGACATGATGATGCCGCGCATGGGCGGCTACCCCGTCCTCGAACACTTCCGCGACAAGAACGACGCCCCGCCGATCATCATGATCACCGCCAACGAAGGCAGCCGGCATAAAGCGTATGCCGAATTCCTCGGCGTCGTCGACTACATCCGCAAACCCTTCGCGATGGAACGGCTGCTGGAAGCGGTCAATAAGGGGCTGACACGCGGGGATGCGGCGGCGGAGGAAGAGGAGGAGGAGAAGAAGAAGAAGGAATAGCGGCGAGAATTGGCCTACGAGATGTGGGCACATGGGATGAGCAAGTGGCTGAATTTCAGCCAGGTTCATCGGACGGCAAGCCATGGCACGGCTACCCAAAGTGGGCGCTCAACAGTGAGGGTCCGGCAAATCGCCGGAGACAACAGGCAAGTCCTGGAAGGGTGGTTTTTGACTTGATGTTGGCCGCCGGTCTAATCGAGAAGATACATCACAAACGACTATCGGGCGGGAAGCACGCATGAACGACATCCGTTTTTCGGCTGACCCGAACGGGGCGTACTATTCAAGACGCTTTCAGGATTTTGAGGTGTCTTGGATCGGACCCAATCCGCTTGGTGCGGGTTTTTGTTTAGGGACTGAGAACGGCGGGATCGTTCTAACTGACGAATCTTTCCATCACGCCCGCGCACACCTCGCAAGTGCGGCGAAGGAATCGGTCAACGGCGTGGGATTCTCCCAAGGGTGGTTCGCAGTCTCGACCCGGGCGGACGTGAACCTGATATCGAGTGAATCTGCCAACGGTCGGGAACTTCCCGGGATGGTGTGTCCCGTTGGGGGGCTTGGTGTCGAAGTATTGCCAAGCGGTTATTTTGCCGTGCCATTGGGGCGAAACGGCATGATGTTCGTAAAGCCTGGCGTGACGGCAACGGACGCGGTGACGTTCAGCAATTCGGCGGAAGCACCAATTAACCTCTCGCGCATTTTGGCGTTGCAAGGCAGTCAAGGGCAAGACATCCTCGTCTGCGCCGGACGCAAGAATGGCCTTGGGCTTACCGAATTCTCGGAGGGAACCAGTAAGCATCCAATGCGGACATCGCGTTTCGGGGCGCTGGACATCGTGGATGTCTGTCAAATCGCACCACGCACGGAGCAATTCGCCGTCGCCGCCGTGGGAAAGGACGGAACGCTTGTTCTTTTCCACGACATTTTGACGGAGAAGAAACCACGCATCATCAAGTTTCAAGGAGTGAAGGGTACGATCTACCGGATCTTAAGCGCGGGAGGAAGTATCTATCTGCTAACGAGCAAGGGTATCTTCCTGCTCTTTAGGTTCGCCGAACAATTTCTCAATGGCGGCGCCCCTTCCATCACGCGAATCTTGGCCATTCCAATTCCGGTCTCCGATGGGAATCTGGTCGGAGAGAAATGGTTGATGGCGACCGGGGCTAATGAGGTTTTCAGGCTTGATTTGGACAAAATGCCCGAACCGCCTTTGGAAAGCGTGCAGGAAAGGGCCCAGATCATTGACGGCGAATACAGTTGGGATGGTCTGGATTTAAAGCAAACCGACCACGTCTTCATTTAGGATTGAGTTGCGTGGGGAGGCATCAACGAGCTACGTTTCCGTTTCCGGGTCTTGTCTCCCCATTCGCCCAAAAAAATCCGGAATTCATTTTGCATCCCATGTCGCCGCCGTTACACTTTGGAAAGTTTTGTAACCTATTCGACGCCCGTTTCCATTCCGCTGTTCAGTTCGGAGGGGTCCATGCCATACGTAGCCGAACTCAGTCGCACGAACCCGACCTGCTTGTTTTTCATGATTGACCAGTCCGGCTCCATGGGGGAAGCGTTCGGCGCCCAGCCGGAGGAGCAGAAAGCGGTGGGGGTCGCGGACAGCATCAATCGTTTGCTGCAAAACCTGGCGCTCAAATGCGCCAAGAGCGAGGGCATTCGCGATTATTTTCATATCGGCGTCATCGGCTATGGCGGCGACGTTCGCTGGGCGCTGGGCGGGAAGTTGGCGGGGCAGAAGCTCGTGCCGATCAGTCTCATCGCCAACAATCCCCTGCGCGTCGAGCAACGCACCCGCAAGATGGATGACGGCGCGGGCGGCTTGATCGAGCAGAAGTTCAAGTTTCCTGTCTGATTCGAGCCCAAGGCCGCCGGCAATACTCCTCTATGCCGTGCCCTGAAGGAAGTGACGGCCGCGCTGAGCGGATTCATCGCCCACTATCCCGATTGCTTTCCACCTTTAATCATCAACATCAGCGACGGCAAGGCGACTGACGGAAACCCCGAAGTACAAGCGAACGCCCTCAAAGCGATCGGCAGCTCCGACGGCAACGTCCTCTTCTTCAATGCGCACCTCTCCTCCAGCCCCGCGGTCCCCATCGAGTTTCCCGCCAATGAGAGCGAGCTGGCCGACCCCCATGCGAAGTTGCTCTTTCGCATGTCCAGCCTTCTGCCGGACGGATTGCAGAATGCCGCCCGCAACGAAGGCTTCCGCGTCTCGCCGGAGACGCGTGGTTTCGTGTTCAACGCGGACCTGATCTCCGTCATCCGGTTCCTGGACATCGGGACGAAGGCAGCCCAATCGGTCCGTTGAGAATGCCAAACATGCAACCCACCCTGCGCTGCCGTAGCTTCCATCAAGAGAAGAAGGGATGCGCGCCAGCGGAATATGAGGACGCCTTCGCCTGCCTGCCGGAGCAAGGCCGCTTTGCCGTCGCGGACGGCGCGTCGGAGAGTTCCTATGCCGGCAACTGGGCGCGTTTGCTCGTGCGTGGGGCCGTTCGACAACCAGGGCCGTGGGGACGCTGGCTACCACGAGCGCGGCTGCTTTGGCAGCAGAGCTTTCAGCCGGCGGAATTACCCTGGTACGCCGAAGCGAAGGCCGAACAGGGTGCTCATGCCACCTTGTTGACCCTGGCCTTCCAACTGGACGCCGATGCTGTCTCGGGACGTTGGCGAGCGCAGGCGGTGGGGGATACTTGCCTGTTCGTCGTTCGCGCCAATCGCCTTCTCAAGCCCTTTCCCCTGACCGCCTCGGATCAGTTTGGGACCACGCCTTCCTTGCTGTGCTCGCGCCGAAGCGCGGTGCGCTCCAAACGCCTCACCCTGCAAGGAACGTGGAACGAGGGCGACCGCTTTTTCCTGATGACCGACGCCCTGGCGCAATGGTTCCTCAAGGGATGGGAGAACCGCGAAAAGCCCTGGAGGCAATTGAACGCTTTCAAGGACAAAGACGAGTTCTCGAGTTGGCTCGAGCAGGCGCGCGAGTCCCGCGCCATTCGCAATGATGACGTGACGTTAATCATGATTCGCGTTCGTCCCCCTTCCGACGTTTAGCCTCCGTTCGCGGAACCGAGTTTCATCTTGGCGTCCTCGGCGCCTTGGCGGTTAAATTTCTCCCTCTTCCCTGAAGGTGCCTCATGGCTTGCCCTCTCTCGCAGGACTACAACGAAGCGATCCAGAACCCCGAACTTGCCTTTGGAGACGGCGATCTACGCAAAGGCGAGGCCGTCACCAACGCCCTGGGCATGCCCATGCCGCGCTCGGGCAACTTCGCCGACGTCTACGAGTTCACCACCCCCTCCGGCAAACGGCTGGCCATCAAGTGCTTCACCCGGGATGTGGCCAGCTTGCAGGATCGGTATGACGAAATCAGCAAGCACCTCAAGCAGGCCAAGCTGCCCTTCATCGTCGAGTTCTCTTATTATCCCAAGGGAATCCGCGTAACCGGCCAATTCTATCCCTTCCTCAAGATGGACTGGGTCCAGGGCTTCCTCCTGAACGAGTTCGTGCGCGACAACGCCGACAAGCCGGGTATCCTGAACGCGCTGGGCCAGGTCTGGGTCCGCATGGCACAACGCCTTCGCGAAGCCAACCTCGCGCACGGCGACTTGCAGCACGGCAACGTCATCCTCATCACCGGCGCGAAGGCAAGCTCCCTGTCCGTGAAGCTGATCGACTACGACGGCATGATCGTCCCCGCCCTCACGACGAAAAAGTCCGGCGAGCTAGGCCATCCCGCCTACCAACACCCCGAACGCCTGCGCGAGGGAACCTATGGCATGGAAGTGGACCGCTTCCCCCTGCTCGCGGTCTACACGGCCCTCAAGGCGGTCAGCATCGGCGGCAAGGAACTGTGGGGACGCTATGACAACGGCGACAACCTCCTCTTCCGCGAAATCGACTTCCGCAAGCCGGAAAGCTCGGCCGTGCTGAAGGAACTGTGGCAAATGCAGGACGCCACGGTCCACAATTTGATCGGACAACTGGTGCTGAGCGTGACGCGGCCGCTGCGCGAGGGGCTGATTCTTGACGAAGCCGTGGCGAATCCAACGTCTCTTGTGCTCACCGCAGCGCAGGAGGAGCAAGTGTCGGCGATTCTGGGGAAAGGCACACGATTCGAGAGCGTAGCGGCGGGTGGCAGTGTCAAGGTGGCCCCCAGCAAGGCTCGACCGCCGGAGGTTGTTCGTGGGGAGGAGCAGCCGATATTTGCCCGGCCAATTGTGGTCCCTCGAAAAGGCAATCGGGGAATGCTTGTGGCCGGGTTGGTAGTTCTAGCGGGCATTGCAGGGTTGGGGGCCGCATTTTTGCTAACGCGCGACAAGGAGAATCCAGCGCCTATCGCCCTTCCTGGGAAAAGACCAGCACCTTCTCGGGACATTTCCCCTCCTTCTCCTCCGCCGAAACCAGAGGACCCAAAGCCTGGGGACACGCCGCCCCCGATTATTGCCCTCGACTTTGACGGCATCGACGATTTTGTCGATATACCGAGCCTGCGCTACGACGGGACGCATCCGCTGACAATCGAAGCGTGGGTGCGTCTCTCCGAGTCTCG
>Ga0163144_10004347_pt1 | contig 31956 bp, 28 predicted proteins | sample OliLak19BULKMAT1_FD_123175 | JGI IMG/M metagenome (GOLD analysis project Ga0163144, IMG submission 123175) | Freshwater microbial mat bacterial communities from Lake Vanda, McMurdo Dry Valleys, Antarctica - Oligotrophic Lake LV.19.BULKMAT1 | ecosystem: Environmental > Aquatic > Freshwater >... | reverse complement strand
TGAATGCATTTAATTTTTTCTAATGTCTAACATAAGAAACAAAGGTGTCAACCGTTTTCCATTTTTCAATTAGCGTATTGTGCGTATCAAAAAGTTTACTAATCGGGAAATCTATTTCCCCTTCAAACTTTCGTGAATCACTCTTTGCTTGAAATTCTGGAGTTCTAGAAACTACTACTTTGTCTTTTATAAAAATAAGTGTTGTGCTATCTCCGCAACTAACTGTTACGTGTGTTAACTCTGCTTCTTTTAAAATTTCTAGAACATCAGAAAATGTATTTTCTACTGCTCTAATTTTTTTAAGTTTCTTACCTCTAAAATTAAAGGTTGCAAGAATACAGGCTCCATTTTCATTTTCATCTGTACGATGAAATTCAAATCCTAACCAATCAGGTGAACTATAAGTAATAGCTATAGCATCACTATCCGTTTTTCTAATGTTTCTTGGTGAAATTCTACATTTTTTAAAAGCCTCAATAAATTGATCGCCTAAATTTTTTATTTTTTCCATTTTTATTTATTTTTTTGTGAATGAACATTTTTCTGTTTCGTCCTTTTGGACTCATCAGTCGGAACAACTATTCCGAGACAGTAGGTGGACTTAAATTATATTAAGTCCACCTTGTAATAATTTACTCTGGTAGGGTAAGCCAGTTAAAATCTGTAAAATATACAATTTTTTCCTTGCTACCTGCATCGTCATAGGGTTGTATAACTGCAAACCTTTCGTTTGTTCTTACTTCGCCTATTCTAAACCGTTTAAAGGCGTAATTGTTTCCTTTATCAGGTCTATATTCTATACATCTCTTGTGCCAGTCAAGTGTTCCTTCAAGCCTTCTTATGTCATCGTGGTATTTCTCCACTAATTCTATCAGTTGGTTGTCAAAACGTAGGTTTTTGTTTTTGTCAAAGGCCTTCAACTTATGTAATTTTCCACCAGCTTTAACATATTCTTCTATTAAAGCTTCAGGTAAATAACATTCAGTAAAGTCTTGGTCAGCCTCAAAACTATCTGCCAAATCAATATTTAGTAAAATTACTTTTTTATCGCTCATTTTTATTTAATTTAATTGGTTATCAAAAACTCCCATAAAGAGACTTTGAAAACCAATTAAATCAAAATTTAAAAGAACTGTAAACAGTATAGCATAATAAAGATATTTGTCAAGCATTTTTAGGTAAAATCAGTCATAATTCTGAACAACCTTTAAAATATAGGGGTAATAAATTAATACCTATTTCGCTTGACTTAAATCTTTGACCTTGTTATCCTTTAAGTACAAATGGACATTAGTCCAACCGAGAAGCCCCCGCAAGGGGGCTTCGTTCGTTTTATGATGTTTTCTTCAAAAAATTTATCAATTTGTCTTGTATCAATTCAAACTGATGTGGCGAAATTTTTCTGACAAAACGACGGAATCTTTTAACGCTCACCAATCGTATTTGAGAGAGAATAACTGAAAATATTTTGCCATCATGTTCTAACTGATGATAGTAGATTCCGTCTTTTATTTTGGAGCCGCCTCCCAGACTCGAACTGGGGACCCTCACTTTACAAAAGTGTAGCTCTACCAACTGAGCTAAGGCGGCATTATTTAATTTATTATAACCATTCTACACTTCCCATAGCATTCTACCAAAACAGCTAAGGCGGCATTATTAAACTAAATTTAACTAAGATACTATATCATTTTTTTCGCACTAGACAAGTGTTTCAAACCCTTTTTCCTAGACTCTGAAATACTCTGCAAGAAGAATGACATAGGGCCAGCGTGTAGTCCAGTCAGCTGATCCTTTTCTTCAAAAGCTTGTCTTGAGCTCGGTACTATTTTTATAAATCCATCAGTTACTTTTTTATTACCCCAAGATGCACCTTTGCGCAAATACATCATAGATGCATAGTACCCACGGCGTCCAAGTCTCACAGATCTATCTATAGTTGTATAAAAAGGGGATAGGGATACTTTGTCATTACTTACACCACTTTCTATCTTGTACGAAGCATACATAGTCCACACCCAAAGGGTGATTAACAATGCAAAAAGCGCAATACTGAGTCCTATTATCATAGACTTACATTATACAACACAAATTTCTCTACTTCAGCACCGTTCTCTTTTGCATACTGAGCCACAGTCTTTTCTGGAATTTTGAAGAATGATTGCTCAGATAGAGTTTGGTCTTTGAAATATGATGCGATTTTGCCTTCCATTATTTTTGCTTTCATCTCATCTCCCTTATTACTTTCATCCACTTCTTTTCGCAGCGCTTCCATTGCTATAGATTTTTCTTCCTCGTTCACTTCTGTAGTATTCAAGAATCTTGGTCTCATAGCAGTCACATGCATCGCAATATCTTTTGCCACGTCAGTATTTCCTCCCTTGAGTACTACTACGCATCCAGCTTTGCCGGTGTGGTGAATATATGCGCCTATTGTGTCACCAACTATTTCTTCTATTTTTCCAAGTTGGATATTTTCACCGATTTTTAGCACTACAGCATTGATGAGTTCTGGAGATTTTGTGCGAGCAGCGTCCTCACCTTCGTTCCAAGCAATCTCTAGTATACTTTTTGATAGATTTACGAAGTCATCATTTCTAGCTACGAAGTCAGTCTCACAGTTGAGTATTAGAACGAGAGCTTTTTTGCCATCAGTCTTGATAGCGACAGTACCGTCTTGTGCTGAGCGGTCAGATTTCTTGTCTGCGATTTCTGCTCCTTTCTTACGGAGAAGTATTGTAGCCTTTTCCATATCGCCATTTGCTTCTTCCAAAGCTTTACGACATTGCATAATAGATACTCCTGTTGCGTCTCTCAATTCCTTGACTTGTTCAACTGTGATTGTGCTCATATATTTTTTGTCCTCCGGCTGGCGGATTATTTTTTAATTACTTTGTAAATGTGTCCTTTAGTATATCAAGAATTAGCTTGATACTAGAAGCTGATCCATCGTTCGCTACTATTGGGTAGTCAATATTTTTGATAGAGCAGTCAGTGTTGGAGATAGATATCACAGGAATATTCATTCTGCGAGCTTCTGCTACTGCGATATGCTCTTTCTTGGCATCTACCACTACAAATACGTCAGGCATCTTGTTCATACCTACTACACCACTGAAGTATTTGTTCAATCTTTCCATTTCTCTTGTGAGCAGAAGTTGTTCTTTTTTTGTATATTTTGAGAATTCACCATTTGCAATACTTTCTCTCATATCCACAAGCTTTTGGATTCTTCTTTTGATTTCAGGGAAGTTTGTAAGAGTTCCACCGATCCATCTCTCTATTACAAATGGTTGCTTCAAAGTAGTCGCTACATCTGTGATAGCGTTTCTAGCTTCTGGCTTCACACCGACAAATAGTGCAACTTTGCCAGCCTTTCCTATTTCGGTCATGAATTTTGCCGCCTCTTCTATTTGAGGAATTATTTTTTCTATATTTATAATGTCAGAACCCTTTTTGTTTCCATAAATAAATGGACTGATAGTAGGGTGACGGCGTGTACGAGAATACCCGTAATGCACACCAGCTTCTATTAAACTTTCTTGTGTTAGTTCTTTTTTCATATTTTTACAATCTGTAGCAGGCCTCGACTACGCTCGGCCTTAATTAACAATAATTTCATCCATCTTTATATTTAATTTATCCCACCAAAGAGGCGGGAAGGACGATTTAATCTAACACTAAAACACAGTTTTATCAAGTATCTAATTTACATTTTTTTTATTTGTTCCCGCTAGTAGCGGGATGAGCATTTTTATGGCAATATATAAGGACTTATATGAGACAGACAGAGCTTTTTACAAAGACTAAAAAAGAGATACCAGCAGATGAGGTTTCTAGGAATGCTCAGTTATTACTGCGTGGTGGATATATTTATAAGGAAATGGCAGGTGTATATGCATGGCTTCCTTTGGGAATCAGAGTGATTAACAAGATCAAAAAGATTGTTGCTGAAGAAATGGAAGCTATTGGTTCGCAAGAAATTATAATGACAGCTCTTCAAAACAAAGAAATCTGGGAAAAGACAGGACGTTGGGATGACGAAAAGGTTGATATTTGGTTCAAGACAATGTTAAAAAATGGTAGTGAAGTTGGTCTCGGATGGTCACACGAAGAACCAATCATTGAAATGATGAAGTCTTATATCACGAGCTATCAAGACCTTCCAAAATATGTTCACCAATTTCAAACTAAGTTTCGAAATGAAGTACGAGCAAAAAGCGGAGTGATGCGTGGCAGAGAATTTGTTATGAAAGATATGTATTCCTTTTGTGTTTCAGAAGAAGCTCATATGGATTTTTACAACAAATCAACACAAGCTTATTTGCAGGTTTATAAAAGACTTGGACTTGGAGATATTACATATGTTACATCTGCATCTGGTGGTGCCTTTACTGACAACTTCAGCCACGAATTTCAAACATTATGTGAAGAGGGAGAAGATGTGATATATGTTCACAAAAAGGATAATTATGCAGTGAATGAAGAAATTTTTAACGAAAAGACACTTCTCAAACATAGTGCAAATAAAGATGATTTTGAAATGAAGAAATCTGCAGAGGTAGGAAATATATTTACCTTTGGTACAGAGAAGTGTGAACAAATGGGGCTGTCATTCACTGATGCTGAAGGAAAAAAGCAACCAGTATTCCTTGGCTCATATGGTGTAGGGGTAACTCGCCTCGTTGGTGTATTGGCAGAAATATTTTCTGACAACAAAGGAATCATTTGGCCGAAGTCTGTCGCGCCATTCCAAATACATTTGCTAGTGCTTGGCACAAATGACGAGACAAAGAAAAAAGCAGAAGCTTTGTATCAAGAAATGATAGCGGAAAATATAGAAGTGTTGTTTGACGACAGAGATGGAATCGCTCCAGGGGAGAAATTCGCTGATGCAGATTTGCTCGGTATGCCAGTGCGTGTAGTGATATCAGATAGAAGTTTGGAAAAAGGTGGAATAGAAATTAAAAATAGAAATGAACAGGAATCAAAAGTAATCTCCGTTGATGAGCTAATGAAAATTTTGAAACATGCTTAAAAAGATTTATGAAAAATTTTCAAATGATATCGGCATAGATCTAGGGACTGCAAATACCCTCGTATATTTGAAAGGTCACGGTGTGGTGATCAATGAGCCATCTATTGTGGCAGTGAATCAAAAGACTGGACAAATTGTAGCCATAGGACACGAAGCCAAGAAAATGTGGGGCAAGACTCCATCACATATTGCAATAGTGCGACCACTTATCGAAGGTGTGATTTCGGATTATGAAATGACACAAGAAATGCTTGCATATTTCATACGCAAAGCTGACAAAATGAAAAAGAGCTTTTTCCGCCCGAGAGTTCTCATAGGAGTACCATCAGGAATTACAAATGTAGAAATGCGCGCAGTCTATGATGCAGGGATAGATGCTGGCGCTCGCGAAGTGTATCTAGTGGAGGAAGCCATGGCTTCTGCAATAGGTGTACGACTTCCAGTACTTACATCAAGCGCTACTTTTATAATAGACATTGGTGGTGGTACTACAGACATAGCACTGATCTCTTTGGGTGGAGTAGTACGCTCCGTAAATCTGCGTATTGCAGGTGATCACTTCAATGCTCGCATCATAGAATATTTGCGAGATGAATTTAAGCTCCTTGTAGGTGAGCCCACCGCAGAAGCTGTGAAGCTCAACATCGGTTCCGCAATAGACATTGATTATCAAGAGAGAGAAGTCCGTGGTCGCGATATGATCTCAGGACTTCCGAGAGCGCTCATGGTGACAGACGGAGACTTGCGAGAAGCTCTCACTCCACCACTTTCATTTATTATTTCTGGTATCAAAGAAGTCTTGGAAACTGCTCCACCAGAAATGATGTCAGATATTTTGGTCAGTGGCATAGTCTTATCAGGAGGTGGCGCACTTCTCCCTGGTATTGCAGCTTTGGTAAAACGCGAATTGAAAATACCAGTCTATATAGCAGACGATCCACTGTCAGCTGTGGCTCGTGGCACAGGAATAATTTTGGAAAACTTTGAAGAATACAAAGGCACGCTTTTACCATTTGATGATTATGTTGTACTTTAATTCCAGGAAAAATTTAAGAAAGACTTCTCCGAAACTCTTCTACATAGGGTCCACTGTTGCAATACTTGTTCTGGTTTTCATTGTTTACATTATTGCTAGATCTTTTTTCAACAAATCCTCATCGAACCTCCCATTAATGAAAAAAGAAGCAGTAGTAGATATTTTTTCCAACAAAAAGGATTTGCTCGCAAAGATTTCTGAAATGCAGCTAGCCATTGATTCGTACAAAGCTAGAGAGAGCTTCAACCTTGCACTCGAAGCAGAAAATCAGAAATTGAAAACAGAACTAGGACGAGGATCAAAAGATGGTGGCACACTCGCCAACATTGTCACCGATCCAGAACATAGTCTGTATGATACTTTTGTAATAGACGCTGGGACAAATGACAATATAAGTATTGGACAGAGCGTGTACGCTTTTGATGGAATACTTCTCGGTACTATTTCAAAAGCTGGAGACAATAGATCTACTGTGAGCCTCTTCAGTCAGTCTGGTAGAGAAACATATGGCAACACTCTCACCAATGACGTCGCAGTCACCCTCATTGGTCGTGGTGGTGGAGAATATGAAGTCCGCATGCCGAGAGATATGCGTTTCGAGGTTGGAGAGATTATTTCCGCACAGTCTGTATCTACTTCCATCTTTGCAAAGATAGAGCTCATTGCCACAGATCCCCGTGATCCATTTCAGAGACTCCTAGCAAAAGCCCCAATAAATTTCCAAAACTTGAAGTGGGTGATAGTGAAGTAGGTGTGTTAGAGTATTCAAATGCTGAAGTTTTCTATAGAAAAAAAGTTGGAAGGCACAATGGCGCGTGCTGGAAGCATAGAGACCAAAAATGGTGTAATCAAGACACCAGTTTTCGTCGTGGTAGGCACAAAAGCAACTGTGAAAGCTCTCACTGTAGAACAAATCAAATCTCTAGAATCACAAGTAGTGCTAGCCAACACTTACCATCTATATCTTCAACCAGGAGAAAAGATTGTCAAAGATGGAGGTGGTTTCGGTCCTTTCATGAATTGGCACGGCCCGACAATGACAGATTCCGGAGGATTCCAAGCTTTTTCACTCGGCGCCGCTTTTGGAAACAATGTTAGTAAAGTTGCAAAAAGTACAGAAATAGAAACCGATAACATTTCTCAATTTGATAAAGATGGGCAATTGGCAAAAGTCACAGACGAAGGTGTGGAATTCAAATCTCATCTTGATGGTAAGCTTCATTTCTTCACTCCAGAAAAATCTATGGAAATACAATACGACCTAGGTGCAGACATGATATTCGCATTTGATGAGTGCACTAGTCCGACAGCTTCATATGAATACCAAAAGAAATCTCTCGACCGCACACTTCTTTGGGCCAAGCGAAGTTTGAATCGTCATGAAGAACTCGATACGAAGAAAGAGCAATCAATATTCGGTGTCATCCAAGGCGGTCGTCACCAAGACTTGCGTGAAGAAGCAGCACGCACAATAGGAGGCTTAGATTTTGATGGATTCGGAATTGGCGGATCTTTTACAAAAGACGATATCGGTACAGCTGTAGCTTGGGTCAACAAAATTCTGCCAGAAGACAAGCCTCGTCATCTGCTCGGTATTGGAGAGCCACTAGATTTGTTCAATGCAGTAGAAGCGGGATGCGATTTGTTTGATTGTGTTGCTCCGACTCGCATGGCGCGTCACGGCACTATTCATACAAAAGATGGGAGAATAAATATCCGCAATCAAAAGTTCACCACAGACTTTGGCAAAATTGAATCAGACTGCACTTGCTACACTTGTTCCAACCACACCAGAGCATACATAGCGCACCTTTTCCGAGCCGATGAAATGCTCGCCTCCACTCTCGCAAGTATTCACAATCTCCACTTCATATTACGATTGGTAGAAAACATCCGCGCAAGTATTCTCGATGAAACATTCATGGAATACAAAAACTCTTTTATCAAGAAATATTATAAAAGTTAAAATTTGTGTGGTGTGGTAGTATAGATTTTGTATATGGATTCTAGTAGGAAAATAAAGAATAAAAACGAGGGAGTATTCAAGCTCGAGAGCAAATATGTGCCAGCGGGGGATCAGCCAAGGGCTATAGAGCAATTGCTTTCAGGATTGAAAAAAGGTCTCAAAACCCAGACTCTACTGGGAGCGACTGGTACCGGCAAGACTTTTACTATGGCGAACATTATCCAAGATAATCAAAAGCCCACTCTAGTAATAGCTCACAACAAAACTCTCGCAGCTCAGCTCGCCCAAGAGTTCAAGGCATTTTTCCCAACCAATGCCGTGCACTATTTCGTTTCTTATTACGATTACTATCAGCCAGAGGCCTACATGCCAGTGACTGATACTTATATAGAAAAGGATGCACAAATCAACAAAGAGATAGACAGACTTCGCCACGCTACTACGCAATCACTTCTGACGAGAAAGGATGTGATCATAGTTGCATCAGTATCTTGTATTTATGGATTAGGATCTCCCGCAGAATATGAAAAAGAAAATTTCAAAATAGAAAAAGGAATGCAAATATCACGCACTGCTTGTATGGAGAAATTGGTGGCGATTCATTTTGAGCGCACCAATGCCGATCTTTCACCTGGACAATTCCGAGCGGTAGGCAACACAGTGGAGGTCATGCCTATTTCAGAAGCGATGCAATACAGAATCAGCTTTTCTGGAAACAACATTACAGAAATTTTAAAAATTGATCCAGTGTCTTCTCGAATAATTGGAGAACAAGAATTCGTTTTTATATTCCCAGCCAAGCACTTCATTACCAACAAAGATCAAAAAGAAAAAGCAATCAAGGCAATAAGTGGTGAATTGAAAGATCAGCTCGCATATTTCGAAAAAGAAGGCAAACTTCTCGAAGCAGAGAGAATCAAGAGACGCACTAGCTATGACTTGGCAATGATCAAAGAAATGGGATATTGCTCAGGTATTGAGAATTATTCTCGTCACATGTCTGGCAAAAATGTGGGTGAACCACCAGAGACATTGCTCTCATATTTCCCACACAGCAAAGATGGCAATCCAGAATTCAATCTGTTCATAGATGAATCTCATGTGACATTGCCACAGCTCCAAGGTATGTACGCAGGGGACGCTTCACGCAAGACTACGCTAGTAGAATTTGGCTTCCGTCTTCCTAGTGCCAAGGACAATAGACCACTCAAATTTGAGGAATTCAAAGCTAGAATCGGCCAAGCTATTTTCGTTTCTGCTACTCCAGGCAAATATGAAGCAGAACATAGTGAGCAAGTAGTAGAGCAAATCATTCGCCCTACCGGACTCGTGGACCCTATGATAGAAGTGAAGCCTATTTTGGAAGCCGGAGTTTATCTCGGCCAAGTTCAAGACTTCATTGATCAATGTGAAAAAGAAATCAAAAGTGGTGGGCGAGTACTCGCTACAACTCTGACCAAGAAAATGGCAGAAGACCTTTCAACTTATCTGAAAGAAAAAGGTATCAAAGCAGAATACATGCACAGTGATATCAAAACATTGGAAAGAATCAAAATCATTACCAATTTCAGAAAAGGCACATTTGATGTACTTGTAGGGGTGAACCTTCTTCGAGAAGGACTAGATATGCCAGAAGTCACTCTCATCGGAATCCTTGATGCGGACAAAGAAGGATTCCTCAGAAGTGAAGTATCTCTCATTCAGACTATTGGACGTGCAGCTCGCAATGTAAACGGTCGCGTGATTCTCTACGCTGACAATATGACAGGATCAATGGATCGTGCAATAGGAGAGACTACTCGTCGTAGAAATATCCAACTCGCTTACAACAAGAAACACAGTATTACTCCAAAAACTATTGAAAAGAATATCAAAGACATCACAGAAGAAATGGAAAGCGATCATGCAAAAGCTGTGAACGCTGAGCTCGCAATAGATATGGAGCTATTCGCTGCCGCTGAAGCAATAGGCAAAGGTAAAAAGGGAAGAGGAAAGAAAAATCCAATAGAAAAATTGATCGCACTCAAAGAAGCAGAAATGAAAGAGTCTGTTAAACTCTTGGATTTTGAAACCGCCGCAATTCTCCGTGATGAAATAGTAGTCTTAAAAAATAAAACTTATATAAATCCTTAAAGAGATTTTTCTAATTTAAGCCCAACAGAGTCCATAGCTCTATCTACATTTGAAGCTTTGACAGAAAAGCTTTCTTTTAAAAAATTCGCTCCTTCTGGTGATTGAAGAAACTTCTTCATATTGATAGCATCTTGTTGTAGTCCAAATCTTATATTTAATTTTGCAGGTTCACCATCCATGTATACATCATGTATTGTTTGTGCAAAATCTTCTAAATACCCAGCCTCTATACCAAGCTTTTCTGATAGCTTACTCTCAATATTCTTTGCATTCATAGCTTCCATTGCTTCTACTTTTTTTTCTTCATTTTGTGGTGGCATTTCCATATTCATATATTCAATATTATTACAAAATGGTATTAAGTCAATTTTCTAGGTAATGGTTGCAAATGCGAGGCCAGACCTATTGCGACCGCAATAATTACAAGATTTTTGATAATGTATTGCCCAGTGAGTGTAGGTACAAATGGTGCACTCCAAGTTTCTTGTGGAAGTAGAAACAATGGTCCGAAAGTTAGAATCATATGAAAAAATAGAAATGGTATGACGATGCGCTCGAGACCTTTGATGAGAAATGCAATACCGATGAAACATTCTAGTAGTGCAAAACAGAAATAAAATGTATCAAAAGGTAAAAATGGGATAGTACTGTTGTACAAATCGTGCACTAGAGCTCCAGCAGGAGAGAGACCAATGAGTTTCAAAAATCCAAACCAGAAAAAAACTACAAAGATAGAAATACGAGCAACGGGCACACTTATTTTTCTGAAAAAGTGAATTATTTTGACATCGGTTTGATGAATTTGCATAAGAATATTGTATCATGGAAAAATTAAATTTTGTGCTACAATCTGCCCAGACTATGAACAAAAAGGAGACTGAACAGCAATTTATTACTGTCAAAGGGGCTCGCACCCATAACTTGAAAAACATAGATGTTCAAATGCCGAGAGGCAAAATGATTGCCGTCACTGGACTCTCAGGAAGTGGCAAATCTTCCCTTGCATTCGACACTATATTTGCAGAAGGCCAACGTCGTTACGTTGAGTCGCTTTCTTCCTACGCACGACAATTTTTGAATCAAATGCCGAAGCCTGATGTAGACGAGATTACAGGTCTTTCCCCTGCAATAGCCATTGACCAAAAGTCTCGTAGCAACAATCCTCGCTCGACTGTCGCAACTATTACAGAAATGTATGACTACATGCGCGTACTCTATGCACGTGTCGGCAAAGCTTATTGCCCAGTCTGTGGTACCAGAATTACCAAACTTTCAATTGAAGAAATCAACAATTTTATTTTGCAAAAAATAAAAGAACTCTCAAAAAGTAATCCGTCAGCTGGCGGAAAAAAAGTTATGGGTGTTGAGTGGAATGATACTCGCATACAAATCTATGCTCCAATAGTGAGGGGAAGAAAAGGTGAATACTATCAGCTGCTTTATGATTTGATAGGCAAAGGCTATAGCACTGTGAGAGTTGATGGCAAAATTCACAAACTCCGTGAAAGAATAGAACTCAAGAAAAATGACAAACACAATATAGAAGTATTGGTGGATGAACTAGCGGTACATGAATTCAAGGACAATGCTCGTGATTCAGAGCTCAGACTATTTGAATCTGTTGAAAGAGCACTTTTAGAAGCAGATGGGTTGGTACAAGTAGTATTTGGCAAATCAGAAGACTTCGAAATACAGACTGATACTTTGCAAGAATTTTTAATGTCTTCAAAATTTTCTTGTCCAAACGATGGCTACTCTTTCCCAGAAATAGAGCCACGCCTTTTCTCTTTCAATTCTCCATACGGAGCTTGTCCAGAATGTAATGGTATAGGCAAGAAATTCTTTGGGGGTACAGAACCTTGTGAAGTGTGTCATGGCAAACGTTTGAGACCAGAAGCATTACACGTATTTCTTGGTGAAGATAAAAACAAGATAAACATTGTAGACCTCACGGACTTTTCAGTAGAAAAAGCTTTTGACTTTTTCATCTCACTGAAATTAAATTCAAAAGACAAAGAAGTTGCAAAAGCGGTATTGAAAGAAATAGAAGATAGATTGAATTTCCTTTTAAATGTTGGTTTGGAATATTTGAGTCTGAACAGAACTGCCAATACTCTATCAGGTGGAGAAGCGCAACGCATCCGTCTTGCTTCCCAGCTGGGTAGTCGTCTAGTGGGAGCAATGTATGTACTCGATGAGCCAACTATTGGACTACACCAGAGAGACAATGAAAGATTGATCAAAACTTTGAAAGATTTGCGTGATATCGGCAACACTATTGTAGTGGTGGAGCATGATGAGGATACTATTTTTGCATCAGACTATTTGGTAGATATTGGACCAGGTGCAGGAATTCACGGTGGGAACGTCGTAGTTTCAGGAGATTTAGACAAACTTCTTTCTGCCAAGAAAAACGATTCGGGTAGTCGCACACTTGCATATTTGCGTAAGGAAGAAGAAATAGAAATTCCTGGTGAAAGACGAGACAAAGACAAGGGTACTATCAAAGTAGTCGGAGCAAATCTTCACAATATTCAAAATCAAAATATAGATTTACCGCTCGGCAAAATGGTGGCTATCACTGGTGTTTCGGGAAGTGGCAAGAGTACGTTCTTGTATGATGTTTTGTACAAAAATCTTCAGGGCAAATTGGAACGCAAACTTCGCACTGCAAAAGTTTACAACTGCGCGTCTTTCACTGGATCAGAATATCTACAACGAGCAATCATGATAGACCAGTCTCCAATAGGGCGTACTCCTAGAAGCAATATTGCTACATACACTGGCGCGTTCACGCACATCAGAGAAATATTTGCAGCGACAGAAGAAGCGCGTCTGCGTGGATGGAAGCTCAATAGATTTTCTTTCAATGTAAAAGGTGGACGATGTGAAGCTTGTGAAGGCAATGGTGAGATAGCAGTAGAAATGCACTTCTTGCCGACAGTCTATGTGACATGTGACGTATGTAATGGAAAACGTTTCGACAAAGAAACTCTCACAGTAAAATACAAAAAGAAAAATATTTATGACGTTCTCCAACTCTCTGTAGAAGACGGATTGGAATTCTTCCAAGATATTCCTGCTATATCTGACAGATTGAAAACCTTGTCTGAGGTTGGGCTTGGCTATGTGAAAATCGGTCAGAGCGCTACTACTCTTTCAGGTGGAGAAGCGCAACGTGTGAAAATTTCTAGTGAGCTATACAGGCCACATTTAGAAAAGACAATATACCTACTCGATGAACCAACAGTTGGACTACACTATGATGATGTGAAAAATTTGATTGGTGTTTTAAATAGACTAGTTGCAAAAGGTAATACTGTAGTAGTGATAGAACACAATTTAGATTTGATTAAATGTGCAGACTATCTCATAGACTTCGGTCCTGACGGAGGAGTACAAGGTGGTAAAATTGTCGCAAAAGGTACACCTGAAGATGTAGCAAACAATAAAAATTCTCACACTGGAAAATATCTTAAGAAAATTTTGTAATTTATGATTCGTCAAGATTTGGACAAATTGAATTTGCCTGAGAAATCTGGGATTTATTTCTTCAAGGATAAGTCTGGCAAGACTTTGTATATAGGCAAAGCGACTTTGCTTCGTGATCGTGTACGAAGCTACTTCTCGCTGGATGTCATCAAGACTCGTGGAGCACATATTGTGGATATGGTTTTCAAAGCTGAGACTGTGACAGTACAAGAGACTATGAATGTACTTGAAGCATTGATTCTCGAAGCCAACTTAATAAAGAAATATAAACCTTATTACAATACAAAAGAAAAAGATGACAAAAGCTTCAATCTCGTCGTCATCACAAAAAATTCGCCAGCTGACGGATTTCCACTAGTTTTCCTAGCAAGACAAAAAGATATTGATACAAAAAACAAAACCGTCAGGCTTCTTCGTAATAGAAATATTTTCAAATACGATGTAGTCTTTGGCCCATATCCCAAAGGTACTGCTATCAAAGAGGCATTGAAAATTTTGCGCAAAATTTTCCCTTTTAGAGATGTTTTGTCTTCCAAAAAAGATAGTGTTGCGTTCTATAGACAAATAGGCCTTGCGCCAGATACAAGTACATCTGTTGCAAAGTCTGAGTATAAAAAAACTATCAAGAGATTGAAGCTCATATTCCAAGGCAAGATCAAACTATTGATAAAAACTTTGCAAAAAGAAATGATGAGCGAGGCCAAGAAAGAACATTTTGAAATAGCGAACTCTATAAAACAAAAAGTTTTTGCATTAGAACATATTCAAGACATTTCTCTTATCAAGCGTGATCTCGCAAATGCTCATAGCGAAAATACATTTCGCATTGAAGCTTACGATGTAGCACATATTTCCGGTACCAACATGGTCGGTGTGATGACTGTGGTAGAAAATAGTGTTTCCAACAAAAATGAATACAGAAAGTTTATTATCAAAGGTTTTGACAAAGCAAATGATGCGGGAGCACTCCAAGAAATACTTACTCGCAGATTTAATCATCCAGAATGGCAATACCCAAATGCTGTTGTAGTAGATGGAAATATAATCCAGAAAAATGTAGCTGAAAAAGTTTTAAAAACTTTGAAAATAAATATCCCAATAATAGCTGTGACCAAAGATGAGCGTCATAGACCAAAAGCAATAACAGGAGAGAAGTCAGTAGTAGAGAAGTACAAATATGAAATCTTGCTAGCCAATAACGAGAGCCATAGATTTGCAGTTTCTTTCCACAGACAAAAACGCAAATATGTAATGCTATAATATTTGCATGCAAAAGATTGGCGTATTGCGCGGGGGAATAGGCAATGAATATTTTTTATCTTTAGAAACAGGTAATGCCATTATCAACGCTTTGAAAGAAGAGGGATATGAAGTAGCTGATATGTTGCTAGACAAAGAAGGTGTACTACATATTTGGGGTATACCAACAAATTTGGAAGATATCAACAAAAAGGTTGATCTAGTTTGGAACTCTCTCCACGGCAGATTTGGCGAAGATGGTGGTATTCAGGAACTCTTTGACAACCATGGCATTCCTTATACTGGCTCAGGAATACTTTCTTCTTCTATTACCCACAACAAAATGGTTGCAAAAGACTTTGCAAAAAGTATTGGGATAAATACACCAGAATCATTACTCGTCATTCCAGAAGGAGGGGAATCGATAACAGAGGTCACGCAAAATATTTATAAGAAAATGGCACCCCCTTGGGTAGTGAAGCCTCTTCGTGGCGGATCATCTATCCATACATACTTTGCCTTTACTCCACTTGAACTCGCACAGTTTGTAGAAGAAAGTATTTCATTCCAAGAACCATTTATGGTGGAACAGTATATATATGGAAGGGAAGCATCAGTCGGAGTAATAGATGGTTTTCGTGGACAAGACAATTATGTTTTGCCAATTATAGAAGTGAAGTCTCCAAGTAGAGGAATACATACTCATGCCGACAGAATGAAAGATGAAAGTTTCGTCGTCGGTGGCGCTTTTAAAAATGATGAAAAAGAAATGCTTACAAAACTTGCAAAAGATTTGCACAAGCATTTCAATGCTCGAGATTATTCACAATCAGAATTTATTGTAGACAAGAATGGCAAAGTCTGGTTTATTGAAACAGACACTAGTCCACTACTCCATGACAAAAGTCCTTTTGTAAAAGCTTTGTTTGCTGTTGGAAGCTCACTCAAAGAGCTGGTGAGAGTGATAATAGGCGGGAAAAAATAGGTACGTGTTATAATGTTTCCATGGAGCCAAACAAAAAAGTTACACCACATTTTTTCTTCTTATCAATAGGAGTATTAGCAACACTCATTACTACCGTTACAAGCTTTATTAATCTAGTATTTTCTGCACTTGAGCACGTATTCCCAGATGTACTGACATCTACTTATCAATACGGATATGTTTCTTATAGTTTTGAAAGTATGAGAAGCGCTCTAGCAGTACTCATCATAGTATTTCCAGTATTTTTGACACTATCTTATTTTTGGATTCGCTCTATGAAAAAGGAGATGAGTTATTGGGACTCCGTTATTCGTAAATGGGTAATTTACCTTATACTTTTCCTAGCTTCTATTGCAGTGATTGTAGATTTGGTAACTCTCGTTCGGTATTTTGTCTCAGGAGAAATTACAATCAGATTTATTCTCAAGGTTGTAGCGGTATTAGTAGTTGCAGGAATTTCATTTTGGTATTACATAAATCATATCAAAAATGAACCAAGTTCAAAGAAAAATATTTGGTTTGCGATTGTGAGTGCGGTGTTGATATTAGCGACAATAGTATGGGGATTTTCTGTAATGGGCGGGCCCGGATCACAACGCAATCTCAGACTCGATCAGAGAAGAATAGAAGATTTGCAAAATATTCAATGGCAAATAATCAATTTCTGGCAACAAAGAGAGAAGCTTCCAGAAAAATTGGATGATTTGAAAGATCCACTATCAGGATATTCTTTGCCAGTAGATCCAGAATTTCAAAAAGGTTTTGCTTATGAATACAAAAATCTAGATAAAATGAAATTTGAAATCTGTGCTACATTCGCTCTTCCAATACCAAAAGGTTATATAGAAAATGGTAATTATGGAGGTGGAATATTGCCAATGCGTGACATAGCTACAACTGGAGGAGAGTCATATCCTTATCCAGCACCAGGAGGAGTAGGAGAAAACTGGAATCACGATGCGGGGCGTACTTGCTTCGAACGTACCATTGATCCAAAGGCCTATCCGCCATATCCAAAGCCGACTAAGTACTAAAATATTAAACTTTCAAAAACCCTTCAATTTTGAAGGGTTTTTGCTATAATCCATTTACTTATGGAAAATTACGATCACAAAGACATAGAAAAGAAATGGCAGAAAGAGTGGGAAGAACAAGGTCTCTATAAAACAGGAGATACTGAAAAAGACAAAGAAAACTTCTTCACTCTTGTAGAATTCTCTTATCCATCAGGCAATCTTCATGTTGGACACTGGTACGCATTTTCTGTTCCTGATATTTATGTTAGATACAAAAGAATGCTTGGGTACAATGTGCTCTATCCTACAGGTTTTGACGCATTCGGACTACCCGCAGAAAACGCTGCTATTAAAACCGGAGCTGACCCAAAGGTTCTTACTTATGACCAAATGGATAGTATGAGAAATCAGCTTCGTTCCATGGGTACCTCATTTGATTGGTCTAGAGAAGTTGTGACTTGTGATCCAGAATATTACAAATGGACACAATGGATGTTCAACCAATTTTTGAAAAATGATTTGGTTTATCGTGATGTAACAAAGGTGAACTGGTGTCCAAAGGATCAAACGGTATTGGCAAATGAACAAGTTGTAAATGGTTGTTGTGAGAGGTGTGGTACAGAGGTTATACAACACAATCAGGAACAATGGATGCTTCGTATTACGAAATACGCAGATAGATTGATTGATGATTTAGACAGTCTCGATTGGCCAGAAGAAATAAAATCTGCACAGAAAAACTGGATAGGTAGAAGTGAAGGAGCAGAACTTGGGTTCAAGTTAAAAGTTGAAAGTTCTAAAGTTTATAAAGAAGAGGTGAAAGTTTTTACTACTCGAGCTGATACAATTTTTGGCGTTACTTATATTGCAATTTCTCCAGAGCATAATTTAGTCAAAGACATACTTATAAATTCAGAAAATAAAACTGATATAGAAAAATATATCAAAGATACAGCAAAGAAATCAGAATTAGACAGACAACAGTCAAAAGAAAAAACTGGTGTAGAAATAAAAGGTATAAAAGCTATTAATCCTGCAAATGGGGAGGAGATCCCTATATGGATAGCTGACTACGTTCTAGTAGGATACGGCACAGGAGCAGTAATGGGTGTACCACAGCATGATGAAAGAGATAATGAATTTGCTACTAAGTACAATATTCCAATCATAGAAAAGCCACTTGTGGACAAGGTAGAAATTGTAAAAAAAGTAGGAGGTAAAATGTTGAACACATACAGACTTCGTGACTGGGGTATATCTCGTCAGAGATATTGGGGGACACCGATACCCATAGTTTATGACCCAGAAGGCAAAGCTCATCCTATACCAGACGAACATTTACCATGGATTTTGCCAACAGATGTCGATCATACACCAGACGGTACCGCACCTCTTGCTAGAAGCAAAGAACTTTTTGCACGCACTGAAAAAATATTCGGTAAGGGTTGGCGTCCGGAAGTAGAAACTATGGATACATTCGTAGATTCATCTTGGTATTTTTATAGATATTTAGACAATAAAAATAAAGAAGCATTTGCTTCAAAAGAAAAAATGGATAAATGGATGCCAATAGACTTATATATGGGTGGTGCAGAACATACGACTATGCACCTTTTATATTCTCGTTTTTGGGTCAAAGCTATGCATGATATAGGACTTGTAGAGGAAATAGAGCCTTATAAAGTAAGGCGAAATAGGGGATTGATTTTGGGACCAGACGGTAACAAAATGAGTAAATCAAAAGGCAATGTTATCAATCCAGACGAAATAGTAGAAAGATTGGGAGCTGATACTGTACGCATGTATTTGGCATTTATGGGACCATACGGAGTCACTATAAATTATCCTTGGGATCCAAATGGAGTAGTGGGGGTTAGAAGATTTCTTGAGCGTGTTTGGAAATTAAAAAACAAAATAGGAACTGGAAAAACAAATTCTATTTTACACAAAACAATTAAAAAAGTTACAGAAGATATAAAAGATTTCAAATTCAACACTGCTATATCAGCAATGATGATTCTGATAAATGATTTTGAAAAAAGAGAAAATATTTCTGAAGAGGAATATAAAACTCTCTTATTACTTTTGTCTCCCTTTGCTCCCCATATCACAGAAGAGCTTTGGGATATGCTTGGGGGCGGTCGCGCAACAAATCCCGGTGCGCGACACGATTCCGCTGAATCGAGTATCCACAGGCAACTCTGGCCAAAATATGATGAAAAATTGATTTTAGATGATACAATAAATATTGCTATTCAAGTAAATGGCAAAGTAAGGGCTGAAATGACAGTCCTAGCAACTTCGACAAAGGAAGAATTAGAGAAAATGGCGCTTGATTTACCTAGGATCAAAGAGTACACAAAGAACGATGAAATCAAGAAAATCATTGTTGTTTTGGGTAAAGTAGTCAATATAGTTGTCTAGTATAACTATCTGGGTTTTATTAAAATTAAAAAGTAGTATAATAAGCTTGTTATGTATCAAAAATTTATTACAAAATTCAATAATATTTCGTTCGGTATTATTATAGGTGTTTGTGCTCTTTTACCAATATTTTTCCTACCAGCTACAGTAAGTGGTCTCGGTGCTGTGAAGGGAGCATTTTTGTATATTGGAGTATTTCTAGCTTTCTCTTTCTGGCTCGTTGCGCAATTCATAGAGGGCAATTTACGAGTACCAAAGCACAAAGCTCTTCTTGCGCTCGGAGCTTGGGTACTATTGGTGCTTATTAGTGCACTTTCCTCAAAGAATATTTCTGTTTCTCTATGGGGCAGAGGATTCTCAATGGATTCGTTCTCTACAGTGCTTGTTTTGTCTATGTTTGTCTTCCTTATAGCAACATTTGCTAGAGAGCAGAGACGCTTGATCAAGCTCTTCCTTGCGGCATTCGTAGGATCTGTCGCTACTGTACTTCTACAAGTAATTCTATATGTTAGTCAAAACATATCTTTTGTTAATAAATATCTTTCACACGTATCCTCACAAGGAACACTTGTAGGTTCTTGGGTAGATTTTGCTCACTTTGTCACATTTACTTTCCTACTCGCTTTATTAATATACGAAGTACTGATTCCAAAAGGATTTTTCAAAGGGTTGTCTCTCTTTGCAATGGTTCTTTCTTTGGTAGTGTTAGTATTCCTGAACTTCAAGGCTGCTTGGATAGTGACTATTATCTCAGCTTTGCTAGTTTTCGTATACAAATCTTCTGTTGAGAGAAGTCTTTCAAAGATTATGCCGGATGCTGGTATGTCTGTCGATCCTTCAAATGAATCTACTGAAAAGCAAACCTTCCCAATACTATCTTTTGCAGCACTTTTGGTGGGACTATTCTTCTTCTTAAGTAGTAATTCAATAGGCGCAATTCTCGCAAACAAAGCTGGTGTATCATTCAACGACATTAGACCATCATTCGGATCTACTATGACAGTTGTGAAAAGTACACTCCGTCAGGACCCATTCTTCGGAACGGGAGGGGGTAGATATGCAGATATGTGGAACCTCTACAGACCAGCAGAAATAAATCAAACAAATTTCTGGAACACTTCATTCGATTCAGGATTTAATATGATCGGTACAAATCTAGTTACGCATGGAACTCTGGCAACAATCGCTCTCATTGCTCTACTATTCTTCTCATTATCGCTCGGTTTCCATTTGTTTAATGCGCAATTTCCAGATAGATTTAGTAGATTTATATCTGTTACATCGTTTATTATGCTCATTGCGTTCACCAGTCTATTTTTATTAGCTTCACCTGGAATAGTACTGATTACGTTGGGATTCATGTATATGGGTATCTTGATAGGAGTATCGGTCATGATAGGCAAGATAAATGTCGCTGTTTTGAATTATCTTTCTGATCCACGCACTAGTTTCTTTGCGATACTACTTCTCGTAGTATCAGCAATGGCAGGATTTTCAGCGGTATACTTCAGTGGAAATAGATTTGCAAGTATCATTCTATACAACAAAGCTATCACCGCAAAAGATTTCCCAATGGCACAACTTCGTCTAGATAGAGCTATAGCACTTTCTGAAAACGATATTTACTGGAGAACAAGAACAGCCCTATTTACAAGCCAATTCACTACAGAAGCCAATAAGAAAGATGGAGATAAAACTATGCTTCAAAATTACTTCACTCAAGCAGAGAAAAGTGCTCGTGCAGCTGTAGCATGGGACAATACCAATGCAAACAATTGGCTAAGTTTAAGTCAGGTGTATCAATTAGTCTCAGATGAGAAATCAGAGGAAGCTTACAAGAATGCAAAACAAGCAGGAGATGAAGCTCAAAGTAGAAATAAGAACAACCCTGTATTTTTCTTAAACTTTGCTCAAATAGCTCTCACTCAAAAAGATACAGAGGGTGCATTGAAAGCAATAGATGAGGCTATAAAATTGAAACCAAACTATCTAGACGCATTCGTTTTGAAAGCTCAGATCAAAGGTTCACAAGGAGATAATCAAGGGGCAAAAGAAGAAATAGCAAACTATGTCAAAGTTGCACCATTTGATGATCAAGGCTACTTACTACTTGGACAAGCAGAACTCGCTCTCAAAAACTATTCAGCAGCTCTTGATGCTTTTGATAAGGCGAGAAAAATTAATCCAAGTAATCCTAGAAACTATCTAGACTACATAAACACCCTAGTATTGATGGGTCAAAAGACTGAAGCGATAGCGGAATTGAGAGCTTTGAAAGTTAGATTCCCAAATATTCAAGGAGTAGATGAGGAAATAGCTCAGATACAAAAAGGTAGTGATACAACAACTACAACAACTACGAAGAATTAGTCTTCGATAACTAAAAAATGGTCTCTAAGCTAATAAAACTATTAAATAGAGATATAAACAGTATGAACCAGGCAGCGCTGGTTCTTGCTGTTTTTTCTATTGTTTCTCAAATATTTGGTCTCATTAGAGATAGACTTCTCGCTTCTTCTATAGGTCCATCTGCAACCCTTGATGTATATTATTCAGCATTCCGTATCCCAGATCTCGTCTACAATTCTTTTGCATCACTTTTTTCTATAGCAGTATTGATACCAATAATTTTGGGATTTATGAAAGAAGAAGATAGTGAAAAAAAGGATTCATCGATCAAGAATTTCTCCAATAGTGTTTATTCAGTCTATTGTATCGGCATGATTACGATATCTCTTATTGTATTTATTATTATGCCGACACTTACCAAAATAACAGCTCCGGGATTTAGTGCTATTCAACAATCAGAACTGATTATGTTTTCTAGAATAATGTTGCTTTCACCATTTCTTCTAGGACTTTCTAGTCTACTTGGATCTTTTGCTCAAGCACAAAAGAAGTTCTTTGCATTTGCTATTGCTCCAATATTCTACAATCTAGGTATCCTTATTGGCATAGTATTATTGATGCCAATACTTGGTATAAAAGGAGTAGTGATAGGCGTAGTACTTGGTGCTTTGATGCATTTATTTATACAGATTCCACCATTTATGAAATTACACAGCTTCCCAAAGTTTACAAAACTCATTGATTGGAGACATATCAGAGAAATTATCTCTATCTCGCTACCTCGTACTATAGGACTATCTATTACCAACATTACCCTAATTATCATGGGATCCATAGCCTCTGTCTTGGCAGTGGGTTCAATATCTGTATTTCAACTTTCCTACAACATCCAGACGACTCCTCTTATGATAATAGGCATCTCATATGCAGTAGCGGCATTTCCGGCGCTAGCCAAGTTTTATCAGGAAGATCAAAAGTCAGAATTCAAAAATACTATTTATCGTGCTACCAAAAATATTTTGTTCCTATCTATTCCAATATCACTCCTCATCATAGTCACACGTGCGCAAATTGTGAGAGTTTTGCTTGGCGGAGGATTTTTTTCTTGGAATGATACTAGACTTGTCGCAGCGTGTCTCGCAATATTTTCTATTTCTGTTACAGCGCAGAGTATGGTATTGCTACTTGTAAGAAGTTTTTATGCAAAAGGAGATACTAAGACTCCGGTGAAGATAAATATTTTTTCTGCCGTTATTACTGCATTTTCCGCTGTAATACTTCTACTTATCACAAAAAATTCTCCAGTATTCAAAGATTTCTTTTCAAGCTTATTCCGTCTTGAAGGGGTATCTGGAACAAGTATTGTTATTTTGCCATTAGCATTTTCAATAGGGCAAATCATCAACGCATTTACTTTGTGGTATTTCTTAAAAAAGGATTTGGTTCATGTCGAAGTAGATAATAATGGTCTTGGTAAAACATTTGGACAAATAATATTTGCTAGTATTATTTCTGCGGTCATTGCATACTTCGTTTTGAATATTTTTGGAAGGTGGATAGATCAAGACAAATTCTTTGGTGTTCTTGCACAAGGTTTCCTAGCTGGAGTATCTGGGCTTGTCACTTATGGCTTTATACTTACGGCCCTAAAGAATAAAGACATAGCATTATTTATAGAAACTTTGCGTAGTAAATTTTGGAAAGAAAAGCCGACTGTTCCAGAACAACCCGATATGTAATTTTCTATTTTTAACCTTACTATGCTATAGTTTTTCTTACGTATGGAAGCTAAGAATATCAGAAATTTCAGCATTATTGCTCACATTGATCACGGCAAGAGTACTCTCGCAGACCGTATGCTTGAAGTCACAGGCACTATAGAAGCACGCAAAATGCGTGATCAGGTACTAGATAGCATGGAGCTAGAAAGAGAGCGTGGTATCACTATCAAGATGCAACCGGTTCGAATGCTTTGGCAAAACTATAATCTAAATCTCATTGATACTCCAGGCCATATAGACTTCTCTTATGAAGTTTCCCGTGCGCTGAAAGCTGTAGAAGGATCGTTACTACTAGTGGATGGTACTCAAGGTATACAAGCTCAGACTCTCACCACACTTGGCATGGCACGCGAAAGTGGGCTTGTAATTATTCCAGTTATTACAAAAATAGATTCGCCACTTTCTAGAGTTGAAGAAGTCAAAGAAGAAATTGTAGAGCTCCTCGGTTGTGAAGAAAAAGATATTTATACAGTGTCTGGCAAGACTGGTCTAGGTGTAAAAGAATTACTAGATGTAATAATAGAAAAAATTCCTGCCCCAAAAGAGAGCGAAATTTCTGCTCCACTTCAAGCTCTAGTTTTTGACTTTTCTTATTCCAATCATAAAGGAGTAATAGTCTTCATTCGTTTATATGCCGGCTCTGTGAAAAAAGGGGATGCATTGAAATTTTCTGCTGCAGACGAATCATTTTATGCATTAGAAGTAGGAGTCTTCACTCCAGAAGCTACACCCACAGATAGTTTAATAGCAGGGCAAATAGGCTATATTGTGACAGGTATTAAGCAGCCAGGTATTGCTTCAGTTGGAGACACAATCGTCTCTATCAAGAATCCTAGTGCGCAGCTTCTAGGATATCAGCAACCCAAGGCCGTAGTGTGGGCATCTATTTATCCAGAAAGCCAAGATGACTTTGATGAGCTTCGTATGGCTCTCGGTAAGCTTCGTCTTTCTGACTCATCATTTTCTTTTGAAGAAGAAGTCTCAGGAGCTCTCGGTAGAGGCTATCGTTGTGGATTCCTTGGAATGCTTCACTTGGAAATCATTACAGAGAGACTTCGTAGAGAATTCAATCTAGAACTTATCGTGACAATGCCATCTATCAATTATGAAGTTGTCTTGAAAAATGGAAAAACTATGATTGTCTACTCACCGCACCTTTTCCCAGATGATGGAAATATTCAAAGCGTGAATGAACCGTGGGTAAAAGCTTCTATCATCACACCACTTACTTATGTAGAAGCACTCATGCCATTTTTGTACGAACACGAAAGTGAGATAGGTGAAATAGAGCATTTTGGAGATAAGAGAAGCAAAATCAATTTCAATATTCCACTTCGCGAACTCATGCGAGGGTTCTTTGATGACTTGAAAAGTCTAACATCAGGATATGCTTCTATTTCTTATGAAGGTTCCACTCTTCGTCCAGCTGATGTGACCAAGCTTGAAATTCTCGTTGGGGATGAACTTATGCACGCTTTTACACGCATCATATCTCGCCGGAGAGCAACTATAGAAGCAGAAGAATTTGTAGACAAACTTCTCGATCTCCTTCCTCGTCAACAAGTTGTAATGAAAATCCAGGCCAAAGCGTTGGGTAGGATTATTTCTTCACGCACAATGAAAGCTTTCAGAAAAGATGTAACGGGTCATTTATACGGAGGAGATGTAAGTCGAAAAAACAAACTTCTAGATAAACAGAAGAAAGGTAAGAAAAAAATGGAAGCTCACGCAAAGGTCAACATCCCTCATGATGTCTTTATAAAAGTAATGAAACAAAAGTAGCTATTGGAAGATAGGAGCGCCCAAGAATAGCAACATTGACAATATTATCAAAATGACGAATATTTTTTGTAGCAAAGCGAAGTGTTTTTTGTTACGATTGAATAACATAACCATAAATATACCCTCAAAATGACAAGAATGCAATTCTTAAAAAACAACACAGATATGAAGCAGGTCAAGAGACTTTCTCCTAAAGCCATACTATCATTGCTACTTTCTAGCTTGATTGCTTTTCTACTTCTTTTATCAGTTTTCAATGTTTCAAAGAAATTCTTCGATATTAGAGGTAATATAAAAAAGCTTGAATCTGAGAAAGTAGAATTGGAAGTAAAAAGAGACAATCTAAATGAAATAAATGCATTATTAAATACACCTGAAGGTGTAGAACAGGCATTAAGAGATAAATACAATGTAGTGAAGCCAGGGGAGGGAATAATCATTGTGACAGGTATAGATTCTACAGAAAATAACTTGATGAATAGTAGCAGAGTGTCTAGATGGTGGAATGATATTTTGCACGGGCTTGGTATAAGGAAAAATTAATATGTTATAATAAAAAAATATGAAAAATGTCACAATATACAGCACGAGTACATGCCACTTTTGTCAAATGGCAAAAGAATTTTTTAAGGCTCAAAATATAGCTTATACAGAATACAATGTGGGGCTTGATGTAGAGAAGAGAAATGAAATGGTAGAACTCACTGGTCAACTTGGAGTACCTGTAATTAGGGTGGATGATGAAGTCCTAGTAGGTTTCCAAGAAGGTAAAGTAAGAGAAATGCTAGGTATCTAATATTGCCCACATAGTTCAATGGATAGAACAGTTCCGTCCTAAGGAATAGATGTATGTTCGATTCATACTGCGGGCACAAGTACGGAATCATTTAAACTGATCTATAGGTTCTGATTTGTGTCATTTAAATATTACTTGACGTATACCCCCTAGGGGGTATACTTGTTTTATATGAAATATAATAAACAAAATATTGTTCGGAGACTCAAGATTATCGAAGGTCAAGTTCGTGGCTTACAAGATATGGTTGATAAGGGTAAATACTGCGTAGATATTATCACTCAGACATCAGCTGTGAAGCAGGGCCTATCAAAAATAGAAGATGTAATAATGGAAAATCATCTTGGTACCTGCGTAGTACATCAAATACAAAAAGGTGAGACAGCTAAAGCTACAAAAGAAATATTGAAAGTTTATGGATTAAAGAGAAAGTAATTATTAATTAATTTTTTTATATATGAAAAAAATATCTATTTATCTATCAGTTAGTTTAGCAATCGTTTCTGGAATTATTGGTATTGGCATTGGTTATTATTTAACTCCTGAATACCAGGTCTCTATGTATAGTAAAAACAATATGACACTAGGTGAGGCTAATAGGACTTTTGATTTGCGTTATATAAACGAAATGATCTCACATCATCGAGGAGCCATGTTGCTTGCAGAACAATTGGGTGAGAACACTAGTCGTACAGAAATGAAGGCACTATCCGGAGAGATTTTAAAAAACGAACCGGCAGCTATAGCTGAACTTTATAGTTGGAAAAAAGAATGGTACAACGATACCAGAGAAGTTCGTGATCCGATTGTGAGCAATCTAGGTAAGTTTGACGAAAAATTTGACCTAAGGTTTTTGAATGCAATTATCGCTCATCATGAATCAGGGATTTTAATGACCAAGGAAACAAAATTAAAATCAAGTAGAACCGAAGTCTTAAACAACGCTGATGCAGTTGAAACCTTTTTAACCAATGGGATTGAGGCACTGAAAAATCTACGTAAAAATTGGTATAACATTTAATATTGTATGTCTAAACAAACATTTAACATAAAAGGAATGCATTGCGCGAGTTGCGCTTCTATTATAGAGAAAAAAGTTTCCTCGATGTCTGGGATAAAAAATATCGCGGTAAATTATGCTAGTGAAAAAGCGCAAATTGATTTCGATGAGAAAGTTACTCCAACTGCATCTATAAATAATGAAATAGAAAAATTAGGGTACTCTCTAGTACTTCCTAAAAAAGAAGTATCTATGGCTGGTATGCAAAGCCACGATCACTTGGATAGTGACACAGACAAAGAAGTCGAATTAAATAATCTTAAAGAAAAAACCTATTTTATTTTTCCGATAACACTTTTAATATTCTTTTTAATGATGTGGGATATTTTAGCTAGGACCACTGTCGGTATTCCGAACTTGCCCATACCGATGGAGCTGTTCAATACTATCTCAATGATTGTTGCTACGATAGCATTATTTTGGGTTGGAAAACCTTTTATTAATGGAGTGGGAAGGTTTTTGAAATACAAAGTAGCAAATATGGATACATTGATTGGTATCGGCACTATTACTGCGTATGTCTATAGTTTGATACTTACTCTTTTGCCAACAATAAGAACAATAATACAAGTTCCAGAATATACATATTTTGATGTTACTATTGTGGTTATTGGATTTATTACTTTGGGTAAATACTTGGAAGCAAATTCAAAAAAGAAAACAGGTGATGCTATAGAAAAATTATTAAATCTCCAAGCAAAAACCGCTATAGTTTCTCGTGATGGAAAGGAAATAGAAATTTCAATCAACGAAGTTATGCATGGCGATTTAATAATTATAAAACCAGGATCAAAAATTCCTGTTGATGGAATAATTATAGAAGGGGTGTCATTCGTAGATGAGTCAATGGTCACAGGTGAACCAATGCCAGTACAGAAAAAGATTGGAGATAGCGTAGTATCAGGAACCATCAACACGAGCGGGTCGTTTATTTTCAGTGCGACAAAGGTTGGATCTGAAACATTACTTGCTCAAATTATAAAAATGGTTGAAACAGCGCAAGGAAGCAAGGCCCCAATACAAGGACTCGCAGACAAGATATCAGGTATTTTTGTACCAATCGTATTAGTTATTGCTTTTTGCGCACTAATTCTGTGGCTATCTATTGGATCATATTATTTAGGTGGATCTGAAGCAATATCTTTAGGGATATTGTCTTTTGTCAGTGTTTTAGTGATTGCTTGTCCTTGCGCACTCGGTCTTGCTACACCGACAGCTATTATTGTGGGGGTCGGCAAGGGAGCTAAGGAGGGAATTCTCATCAAAGATGCAGCAACTCTTGAAAAACTTCACAAGGTAAATACGATTGTAGTAGATAAAACAGGTACTATTACTAAGGGCAAGCCTACATTAGTAAATATACAAAATTTATCAAACCAAAAAAATGAAGAACTAGTATCTATACTGGCTTCTCTAGAAAAGAAATCTGAACATCCTATTGCACATGCGATTGTGAGTTATGCAAATGAGAAAAATATTACAATATTTGATGTTTCAGGATTTGAAGGTATACAAGGCAAAGGGCTAAAAGGCTCAATCAACAGTACAGAATATTTTGCTGGAAATGCAAAACTCATTAGTGATCTCAAAATTTCCTTTGATGAAGCGGTACTTAATGAATTTACTTCACAGGGTAAAACTCCGGTCATTCTCGCAATAAAAGAAAAAGTACTTGGATTTGTGATGGTGGCTGATGAAATAAAAGAAGAATCTGTGGAGGCTGTGAAAAATCTTCATGCACTCGGCATAAAGGTAGTTATGCTGACAGGTGATGATGAAAAAGCTGCAAAGCATATAGGATCACTTGTAGGTATTGATGACGTGATAGCCCATGTGTTACCACAGGATAAATTGGCAAAAATAAAAGAGTTACAGTCGCAAGGAAGAATAGTGGCAATGGCGGGGGATGGCGTCAATGACGCTCCTGCTCTCGCTCAGGCCGATGTAGGCATTGCTATGGGTACAGGAACCGATGTGGCGATAGAATCCGCCGGTATTACTCTTCTCGGAGGAGATATTTCAAAGCTCGTAAAAGCTATCAAGCTTTCCAAGATTACTATGAGAGGTATCAAGCAAAATCTATTTTGGGCATTTATCTATAACATTATAGGCATCCCTCTTGCGGCAGGTGTATTCTACCCAGTCTTTGGCTGGCTACTCAACCCTATTTTTGCTGGGTTTGCTATGGCGATGTCGAGTGTCTCAGTGGTGTCGAACTCATTACGAATTAAAGCTATGAAATTATAAATTAATTAATAAAAAGTATATGAATAAAAATAATAGTGGTATAAATAAGATCTAATCAATAATCAACTATGTCTCCTCAAACACAAAAATATATATTCCACGTTCATGGTATGCACTGCAATGCATGTATCTTGATGACCGAAAGTGAACTTGGAGATCTACCAAATATCACCCATGTTAAATCAAGTCTTAAGAATCACACAGTAGAAGTAGTCGGAGATTTTGGATATAAAACTCCTGAACAAATTGCAGAAGAATTAACAATACCTCTCAAGTCGCACGGTTATACTATTTCAGTCGAACAATATGTCAAAGAAAAGAAATGGTCAGAATTCAAAATAGCGATTCCTGTAGCCTTGGCATTTGCAGTACTATTTGTAGTTTTGCAAAAGTTAGGAATAGTTAATTTGGTGAATGGAGGCAATGTCACATACGGTACAGCTTTTGTTATAGGAATTATCGCATCTCTCTCTACATGTATGGCGGTAGTGGGTGGGCTAGTTTTATCAATGTCAGCAACATTTGCGAAAGAAGGAGACAAAATTAAACCACAAATAATGTTCCATTCTGGTAGAATCGTATCATTCTTTATTCTTGGAGGAGTGATTGGCGCACTTGGTGCGGCATTTACTCTCAGTACCTCCGCTACATTTACTATGAGTTTGATTATCGGTATTGTGATGCTCATTCTCGGTATTAATCTGCTAGATGTCTTTATGTGGGCAAAGAAACTTCAACCATCAATGCCAAAGTTTATATCGAAGCACGCTCACGGCATTGCAAAATTCAACCATACACTTACTCCTATTCTTGTTGGTATTGCTACATTCTTTTTGCCATGCGGTTTCACTCAATCAATGCAACTATACACTCTCACTACAGGAAGTTTTTTGAATGGTGGGCTCACTATGCTTTCTTTCGCACTCGGTACACTACCAGTGCTCGCTATCATTAGTTTCAGTTCATTTAGTATTCAAAAAAGTTCAAAATCAGGAATTTTCTTCAAATCTGCCGGACTCATCGTAATACTATTTGCAATATTCAATATTATCAATAGTTTGGTGGTAATAGGTGCGATACCACCAGTGTTTAATTTCTAGTATAATCATATTATGAAATCAACAATCATTTCTATTATTGTAGCAATAGTACTTATCGGAGGATCGGTAACGCTTGCTGTATTAGATCGACAAAAAAACGAGAATATTATAGAAAATAATGTGAGTATAATCGATGGAAAACAAATTGTAGATATTAGAGCAAAAGGTGGATATCAACCAAGAAAAAGTATCGCAAAGGCGGGTATTCCTACAATGGTGAAGTTCAATACAAATGGCACATTTGATTGTTCATCATCAGTACGTATACCAAGTCTAGATATCGACAAAGTACTTCCTCAATCAGGAGAAACAGAAATAGATATAGGTATCAACAAGGTGGGTATTTTACAAGGAACATGCGGTATGGGAATGTATCCATTTGAAATAGAATTCAAAAGTTAAAATATTGTGTTATAATTTATCCATGGATAGTTTTGATAATAGACTGAAAGTAATAGAGGAGACTGTAAAAGAAAACAATAAGATGCTTCAACATCTTAGGAACGGACAGAGAAATGCAAGATTCATGAAGCTTTTGTACTTCGCTGTGATAATAGTACTTGGCTATATTTCTTTTCAAACCGTACAGCCATACCTGACTCAGCTTCAAGAAATATACGGTACAATGAATGATGTAAAAGAAAAGACAGGATCACTCAATTTCAATTCTGTGACTGATTTCATAAACGGCATCAAATAATGTTGCCTCAAGTACGTTTTTCATGTATAAAATAGGGGCGAAATGCTCGGGTAAGAAATCTTGCCCAAGCGGCGCTCGGATGAAATCAAGAATCCAGTATTCTTGTTTCGATCCTCACTTGCTTGGGTAGCTCAGTTGGTAGAGCGCTCCCCTGAAGAGGGAGATGTCACCAGTTCAAGTCTGGTCCCAAGCACAAGTTATATAGCAATAAATATGGGTGTTTCCTTGAAGAATATATGGTCACATTCAAGTCTGGTCCCAAGCACAAGTTAATTTCTAAAGAAAACCGTGAGGCAAGACCTCACGGTTTTTCTATGCTTAATAAAGTTGCAACCTGTAAGGTTTGTTGTATAGTTCAACAAAACAAATGTTCAATTTAAAACTCTATAAAAATGAAAAATTTTGCTATTTCCGCATTAATGCTATGTGCTATAAATGCGTTTTCTCAAAAAATTGATTCCTCTTATATTGCAAATGGTAGCGGGGTATTTATCGAAATTGCACAGAAGAGTCTTATTAATGCTGTAAAGCAAGGTAACGATACTGTTCTTACTTTTACATCATCTGTAATAAAAAGAAAAGTTTTTTCAGGTGACAGTACTACATTGGCCGACTTAACAGAAAATGAATTAAAAAATCTTGCTAAAGGAAAAGAAATAGAAGTAATGATAGTGATGCCAGCTGGTCCACATAGATATAAAACTTTATTTATTGTGGAAGGTAAACTACAAACAATTAATGGATTAAAATCACAAGAAAAACACGAACTCTTGTTTCTTGTAATAATTTTATTTATTTTAATTCTTTTTTTT